>ERZ1292625.15-Hain-H41-01um-R1-15-length-287256-cov-11_pt1 | contig 287256 bp, 303 predicted proteins | sample MGYA00564400_ERZ1292625 | MGnify/ENA primary metagenome ERZ1292625 (study PRJEB36523, sample SAMEA6512639) | groundwater metagenome | collected 2019-01-08 | study: AquaDiva: Metagenomics assemblies of 32 groundwater samples | reverse complement strand
TTGCCTACAGCGCGATTGATGAGGGTCAACGTATATTCGGCGATACTGCCATCCGCGCTATGTTTAATGATGCCAATGAGCTGGGAAAGGCTCTACCTTCGATATTTTCAAACTCAGAAGTTCTATACAATAATTTACCAAAAATCACCAGCATCCTCACACAATTTGCTGCCAAACTTGCGCTTGATAAAGTTCTGCAAAGCAACTCTCCTACTGCTGTAAATGGCGTGCTGGAACTGTCTGGCGATGGTGAGCAACTGGATATTCATTTGGGCAATAGCTTGTGGGGTAATACCAGCAATATTTTTAGCCGTTCTTCATTGATTGATGATTTGTTTTTCAGAAGCTCCATGTCTGCTTCCACTATCCGCAGCGTCATGCAGAGTCAGTGGGGCAGTAGTGCTGACAGTGTGTTCGACCATGTTGTACTGGCGACCAAAGATTCGGACATTACAGTTAATATCCTGACAGTTCCAGCGTCAGGAAAAGTCAATCTGTTTGTTGATGGTAAGGGTGATAATTTAATTAATGGCTCAGGTGGAAATGATTTGCTGATTGGTGGCGAAGGAATCAGCACTATCTCTGGTGGTGGCGGTAATGATATTATCATTGGCGGTGGTGGGAAGGACACGCTGACTGGTGGGGCAGGGAATGACATATTTTTATCTGCTGGTGGCGAAGGAATAGACACCATCACCGATGCAGAAAATGGAGATAAAATCGTCTTTAATAATACCACCGTTACTGGCACTGCCAAAGCTGTCGGTAGGGATCTTTATCAGCTTGGTGATGTCATTTTCCAGAAGCAGGGTAATGATCTGGTTGCCGCTTCCGACTCTGATTCTGCCGCAATCATCAAAAACTTCTTCAAATCGACTTACGATCCGAAGGCTGATTATACGTTCATGGGGATAACGATACCGAAGCTTGTGGATTTGGATGGTGACGGGATTGACGATAATGCAGAAAAAAACGCTGCGAATGCTGATCTTTTGATTAAGCAGGCGAATGAGGTCTTCGCTAAGGCGGGTGCGGCAAGTTTAATCGATCCACTCATTATTGACCTAAATGGCAATGGTATTGCTCTTAATTCGTGGCAAACTGCAACCGCGCTCTTCGATCTCGATGGTAATGGAACGAAAGAGAATACCGGATGGACTAAGGCGAATGGTGACGATGTTTTCTTAGTAGTTGATAAAAACTCCAACGGCAATATTGATAATGTTAATGAAATGTTCGGCAATCCTAGCGTCAACGGTTTTGCAGAACTGAGTAAATATGATTCCAATAAAGACAATTTAATTAATGCTACCGATACTCAATTCTCGTTATTAAAACTGTGGAATGATAAAGATGCGGATGGAACAGTTGACACCGGAGAATTAACCACACTGACGGCTAACGGTGTGACAGAAATATCTCTTATTAAATATGCTAATTTACAAACAATCTCCGGAAACATGCAGACTGCCGTTTCCACTGTTAAATTTACCAATGGCAACGTAAGAAACATCCATGAGATTAATTTCGGCTTCGAAACTCCGACTGTGTTTACCAATCCTGACTTTACCCTGCCTTCTACATTCAAACTTAGCGTTGATAGTTTACTGCTTCCTTATTCCCGTGGTTACGGCAGCCTCTATTCATGGCAGGCAGCAATGACTCTCGACCCGACTTTACTTGCGATGGCGAAAGACCTTGCAGCCACCCAGCCTAAAGACTTCTATCTGCTTGGCGACAAGTTCGAGGCGTTCCTCTTCCGCTGGGCGGGTGTCCAGAATGTCACCAGTGCTGATGTTTATGATTCCGCCTTTGGTTATATACCATTCTCTGCCAAAAAGACAGCCTTCATGGAGAAGATTACCGGTGGTGATTTCTTCAACCGCACTCAAACTGGTGTTCCGCTGGCGCAGCAGGCATGGGACATGTTCTATAATTATTTCCTGAATAAGTTTCTGGTGCAATCGGTGCTGCATGATGTATTCCCTAATGCCAGTTACGACTTCGCCAGCGACAAACTCACCATCGGCAGCACGCTCGATGAAGCTATCGCTGCGATAAAAGCCAAAGCCATAAACTCAGACAGCTTCACTAATTATATCTATTACGCCGAAAATATCCTGAAACTCAACAAGGACCAGTTTAATGATGCTGCGTTCGACAGTAAGCTTGATTCGCTGACAGCCAGCATTGCAACCCTGGCAATTCCTTCCGGCTTCACCTTCGATGGCAGGCTTAATTATGGCACATCGGAGATCGACATACTCTACGGCACAACCAAAAATGACATACTGCATGGCGATGCCGCTAACGACGAACTCTATGGCTTCGCTGGGAATGATTATTTTGTGGGCGGTAAGGGCAATGATATTCTGAAAGGCGACGCTGGTAATGATATTTATCGTTTTAGCCGTGGCGATGGGCAGGATTCGATTGATGATAATGCGGGGATGGATAAGATTTTGCTGGGTGACGGCATCAGCGCGGCGGATGTGTCATACGCGCAGGTGGGAAATGATTTGGTGATTAATATTGGTACGGCTGGCGATAAGATAGGCATCAAGAATTTTTATGTTGCTACTACCAATCGCGTGGAAACGCTGGAGTTTGTCGATGGCAGCAGCCTCAGCCTTGCGAATATCGGCTCACTCATGACTGGCACGGATTTGGCGGAAACCTTAACTGGAACATCAAAAAATGATGTGATAAAGGGGCTGGGTGGGAATGATAATATCGTTGGTGGTACTGGCGATGACACTATCACTGGCGGTAAGGGTAATGATGTTATCGATGGCGGAAGTGGTTTCTATTCGGGTAACGATACCTATATCTTTAATGTCGGTGACGGGCAGGATACTATTTATGATTACACTGGAACTGACCAGATTGTGTTCGGTGCGGGGATTACCAAGGCCAATATTCAACTGATTTCTGATTATGCTAATAACCAGTCGCTGATTGTAAAAATTGGCACGAATGGCGACCAGATAAGTTTAAAGAATTTCTTTTATACGCAAGACAGTAATTACAAAATCGAAACTCTTAAATTTGCTGATGGCAGTGTGCTGGATTTAACCACTGGTTTAACGCTGGTTGGTACAAAAACCACAGGCGAAACTTTGTTTGGGATATACTCTAATGATGTGCTGACTGGCAATATCGGTAATGACACAATTTACGGCAATGAAGGTAATGACACTATCACTGGTGGTAAGGGTAATGATATTATCGATGGTGGTAGCACCTATTATTCAGGCAATGATAGTTATATATTCAATATTGGTGATGGGCAAGACACTATTTATGATTACACCGGAACTGACCAGATTGTGTTCGGGGCGGGGATAACCAAGGCATCTATCAAGCTCATTTCCGATTATACTAATAGCCAGTCGCTGATTATCAAGGTTGGTACTAATGGCGATCAGATAACTCTAAAAAGCTTTTTTAATAATTCTGGAAGTAACTATAAAATCGAAAGCCTTAAATTCGCTGATGGCAGTGTATTGGATTTAACAACTGGTTTAACTTTAAGCGCGACAAAAACCACAGGCGAAACCTTGTACGGTATATACTCTAATGACGTGTTGACCGGGAATATCGGGGCGGATACCATTTACGGTAATGAAGGCAATGACACGATAAATGGTGGAAAAGGCAACGATATTATTGATAACAGCAGTTTCTATAGCGGCAACGATACTTATATCTTCAATGTCGGCGATGGGCAGGACACGATTACTGATTACACCGGAACTGACCAGATAGTTTTTGGCGCGGGGATAACAAAAGCCAATATTCAGCTCATTTCGGATTACGCTAATAACCAGTCACTGATTATTAAAGTGGGAACGAATGGCGACCAGATAACACTAAAAAGCTTTTTTAGTAATTCTGGAAGCAACTATAAAATCGAAAGCCTTAAATTCGCTGATGGCAGTGTATTGGATTTAACAACTGGTTTAACTTTAAGCGCGACAAAAACCACAGGCGAAACCTTGTACGGTATATATTCCAATGATACCCTGACCGGAAATATAGGAGCTGACACAATTTACGGTAATGAAGGCAATGATATTATCACCGGCGGTAAAGGTAATGATATTATTGATAACAGCAGTTTCTATAGCGGCAATGATACTTATATCTTCAATGTCGGTGACGGGCAGGACACGATTACTGATTACACCGGAATCGACCAGATAGTGTTTGGCACGGGGATTGCCAAGGCTGGCATTCAGCTTATTTCCGATTATGCGAATAGCCAGTCACTGATTATTAAAGTTGGAACGAATGGCGACCAGATAACACTAAAAAGCTTTTTTAGTAATTCTGGAAGCAACTATAAAATCGAAAGCCTTAAATTCGCTGATGGCAGCATATTAGATTTATCAGGTGGGCTTACTTTACTTGGCACTAAAACTACCGGTGAAACTCTGGTGGGGGCTAGTTTTAATGATAATTTAACTGGCAATATTGGCAACGACACCATCTATGGCTATAGCGGTAATGACACTATTAACGCTGGCAAAGGCAATGATATTATTGATGGAAGCACAGGTAACGATGTCTATATCTTCAACATTGGTGATGGACAGGATACGCTTTCTGATTATACGGGTGCTGACCAGATAGTATTTGGGGCTGGGATAGTACCGCAGGATATATTGATGGAGGCATCCGGAACTAATCTAATTATAAGCTACAGTGCCAATGACCGAGTAACTATCAATAATTTCTTCACTAACTCCAATTACCGGGTAGAAACCCTTAAATTTGCCGATGGCAGAATCATTGATATCACCAAGGCAATTACTGTGACTGGCAGTGCGGCAGATGATATAATAATCGGAACACCTTTTGCCGACAATCTGAGTGGAGCTGCGGGTAATGACTATATCTATGGCAGTGAAGATATTGATATTATCAATGGCGGCATCGGTAATGATATTTTAAGAGGTGGCGGTGGAGTTGATACCTATAATTTTGACGCTGGTTATGGTAGTGATATTCTTACCGAATCCGGTGGTGTTGGCGATAAAATAGTGCTGGGTACTGGTATTTTATCTTCTACTATGGCAATGATTCGGGTTGGTGATGATCTACGTATAGTAACTCAGGGGAAAACCGATTCTATATTAGTCAGCAAATTTTTCGCTACCGACAATAACCGCATGGAATATATCCAATTTGCTGATGGAACAAAATTCAACCTGACCAATGCGGCTTCTATTGAACCTGTATCCACGGTTTATTCTGTGAATGGTTATGTGGTAGTTAATGAGGATGTAGCCACAAAAATAAAACTGCTTAATAAAAATGATGGTAGTGCTGATTATAAAAATATTATTATCTCAGGGGCTGCCGTGAATGGCACAGCTTCTGTAAATACCAGCGGTGATATAATTTACACCTCAAAAGCTAATTATTTTGGCACTGATAGTTTTACTATTTCCTATAAAGACGCAGCCGGTGTAAGCCAGAGCAAAACTATCAGTGTTAATGTGGCACCGGTTAATGATGCTCCGGTGGGACTGAACAAAACTATAACAACCAATGAGGATACACCAGTTGAAGTGCTGGCTCTGGTTGGTGCGACTGATATAGAAAATAATACCATGACTATATATTCTGCTGGCGGTGCGGCGCATGGCTCTACCAGCATTTCCGGTGGTAAGTTATTTTATACTCCTTCCAAAAACTATTTCGGCACTGATTCATTCACCTACACGATTTCTGATGGCAATGGTGGTTTTGATACCAAAACGGTAAATGCCACGATTATTTCGGTAAATGATGCGCCTGTGGCAACTAATGATGTCATCACAATCAGTGAAGATAGCACCGCCCTTATAACTATTCTGAGCAATGATTCGGATGTGGAAGATGGTTTCTTCCCGGCAGCTAATATTAAAATAACTACCCAGCCGACAAATGGTACAGTTGCAATCCAAAGTGATGGCAAGGTGTTATACACACCAAAAGCTGATTTCTACGGACAGGATAGTTTTAAATATACAGTTACTGATTCGCAGGGGTTGGTTTCCAACATTGCTACAGCTACAATAAATGTAACTCTAATTAATGACTCTCCTAAATTTAAGACAGGCAGCACCATTACATTTACTGAAGATACTCCAGCAACTTTTGATGTGAATAGCTATTTTTATGATCCGGACGGCAATGCTTTTACCATCAATTCCGTCTCCTCACCTAATGCCAGTATCAGCTTTGCCGGCAATATGATAACTTATACTCCAAAGCCTAATTACAACGGGATTGATAAAATCACCATAAAACTAACCGATTCATTCGGCGCAACCAGCACTCTGATTGTTGATGCTACGGTGACACCGGTAAACGATATTCCTGTGGCGACTAACGACAGCTTTGTGGTTGTCGAAAACACCGCGACTAAACTTAATGTTCTGGCTAATGATAATGATGTTGAGACAGTTCTCTTTGCTAGCAGTATAACTGGTTTGACCACTCCTGCACACGGCACAGTGAGCATTAATGCTACCGATGGCACAATCCTTTATACCCCGACCGCAGGATATAACGGTATGGATAGTTTTACCTATAGCGTTAAAGATTCTAACGGTATTATTTCAAACACTGCCACTGCCAAAATTAATGTCGCTAAAATAATCTCCGGAACCACAGCGGATAACATCCTGGCTGGAATCGCCGGTAATGAAGTAATTTATGCCCTTGATGGTAATGATACAATTTCCGGAAGCACCGGAGTTGATATACTTGATGGAGGGGTGGGAACTGATACTGTGTCCTACGCAGCTTCTACTGCCGCAGTTAATGTAAATCTCGGAATCACCACCGCTCAATCTGGCGGTCATGCTCAGGACGATACGCTAATCAGCATTGAAAACATTATTGGTTCACCTTTGAACGACACATTTACAGGCAGCTCAGTTGCTAATAACATCAATGGTGGGGCAGGGATTGATACAGTTTCATACGCTAACTCCACAGCGGCAGTGAATGTAAATCTGGCTGTTACCACCGCGCAATCTGGTGGCTTTGCTGCCGGCGATATACTCACTAATATCGAAAATCTAACTGGTTCTACTTACAACGATACATTGCTGGGAAATACCCTTGCCAATATTATAACTGGCGGGACTGGAAAAGACACCATGACTGGCGGTGCTGGTGCTGATGTGTTTAAATTCAGCGCAATAACTGATTCTGGAAAAGCGACAGGTGTACGTGACATTATCACTGATTTCGTTAAAGGCACTGATAAAATCGACCTTACTGATTTCGCCGGAAGCTTCACTTTTAAAGGCACAGGTGCTTTGGGTGGTTCAGTAGCTGGGGTTAATTATGCACAAGTTTCCGGCAACACTATTATCGGCATAGACGCTGATAGTAACGGCACGCTCGATATGCAAATCGAACTAACCGGACTGCATACCCTGGCAGCGAGCGATTTCTTGTTGTAGTTAAGAATTTTATCCACTTCGTATCCTTCATTCATCCCTCACTAGAGGTAGATGAATGGGGGATGCGTAATAGCTACAAATTTCTCAAAATTTTCACCACCACACCATCAATATGAAAATCTATATTTCCTTTTCGTGTTTCTACGAGTTGGTATGCGAACCATATGGTTCGACAAAATTTCAGCAGAAATTTTGGATGCCAGCCTATAGGGCAAATGACCAGAAGGTCATTTATCAATCCAGCTCGCATAAAATTACACCTTATAACTATCAGATTGACCTTATCCAATTTTGCGTTATGTTACTCCTTGATAGTTCCCGCAAGGGATTAATAGGGAATCTGGTGCCACAATTATTTGTGTAATCCGGAACTGCCCCCGCAACTGTAAGCGGCAAGCCTTAGGCAATGATACACCGTCACTGAGTAGCGATACTTGGGAAGACAGCCGAAGGTGATGACCCGCAAGTCAGGAGACCTACTATCAGGTGTCACGCATACTCAGGAAACGGGGTGTTTTCTAGGAGTGATGATTGGGGTGAGCCCAACTCTTTATGCAGTGACACGCGCTAAAGCCATTTGGCAATAGCGTATGTATAACTGTTTATGGAGTGTATTTTATGACTGGTTTTAATTTAAATCTTCAAGTAATTATTTGCACAATTTTATGTATTATATGTATCAGCTCGGTATCCTGGGCGGGCAATCAAAGCAATTTGCGGCAACAATTATTTGAAATGGATAAAGCCGCCGCGCTTACCAATTTTGATAGCGCGCAAAAAAAATCCTGCATCGAAGCATTTAATTCGCGTTACGGGTCTAAATATGCCTTGAATGACTCCCTGTCTTTCAATGAGCAATTATCGCTGGATACTTATGATAAGCTATTCTGGAAAGGAGATGGGAATCTGCAGCGTGGGCTGTTGTTCACCGCTTCTGTTACTGACAAGTCCGGTGATGAAGCGGGAAATCTGATTTGTTATTATGCCATGACTGATTACCGCATGGATTTCCAGAACGCATATGTCATGCCTTTGCAAATGGAAGAAACGGTGGTTGCTTCTAACGCCAATACTAATAATATACAGAAATCTTTAAATAATTTCTCAAGTAAAGAGTAAGCATATGAGCGAAGTAATAGAACAAAAAACTTCAGAAAAGAAACCACAAACATCTTCTGCCCCTGCCCATGAGGAAGCGGCAACTATATCTGAAAAAAAATTCATGCGTGATCATACGACTTATTCAGCCATATCATCATGGCTGTTTGCCATAGCGGGTGCGACCAATATCGGCGTTCTAAGCGTGCTGTCATCAAAAATCCTGAGTGCTGCCGAACAGGGGAAACCGCTTTTCAAATCGGCTAAAGGCACTGAAGCAGTTATGGGCAATAAGCAATTCAACCGTATTGCTGTTGTCATGACGGCTTTTGGTGCAGCGTGCATGGGTGTTTCCAACTATCTGGAAAGCAAAAAAGTTGTTACTGAATGGCAGCTTGGTGCTGGAAAACTGCAACGAAAAGCTAATATTGCCGAAAAAGAGGCGCAAACATCGGATAAAGATGCCGTTAGTGATAAACCTACGCGGGAATCCAAGAAATGGGCATCTGCAGTGCAGGCAAACACTAAGCGTTTAGTCACTCGTTTGCCACGTTAAAACTATAATCATCAACCTAAAGGAGTTACTATGCAATCATCACTTTCACCGGCTCAAGACTGGCGTCGTCCCCTCTGGCTAACGCTGCTTATTGTTTCCAGCGTTGCCTTTACCTTCTGGTTTGAATGCGCCGTTCCGTTTGCCGCTTTTGCTGCTGCAACTGCGCTTACATTACCTCGCCGTGATGCAGTACTCCTTATGCTTGGTGTATGGCTCGCCAATCAACTCACTGGCTTCCTGTTCATGGATTACCCGTGGGATGCAAATACCTTCGCATGGGGAGCGGCACTTGGCGCGGTCGCGCTTATTTCACTGCTATCTGCACGCTGGATAGTAGCACGTTTTAGCAATTCAAGTCCTGTACTGAGCATCACTTTAGCTTTTATGGTAGCTTTTGTGGCTTATGAAGCAAGCGGTTATATTGCCTCACTGGTGCTTGGTGGTGTAGAAAATTATACGCTTGCCATTCAGTCACGAATTTTTGTTCTTAATGTTGGCGCGCTAATAGGTTTATTTGCCTTAAACCACATCGGTTCAACGCTACAACTTATGCCACCATATAATAACAGGATGCTCAGGGCGTAGTTATACTTTAACTGGCACTGGCTTTCTATCTTCGCCAATGGCAACGAACGTAAAGCGACCTTCAGTCACCTCTTCCTGTTTGTGACCTTCTTTGCGCTCGACCATCGCGTCAATTTTTACCGCAATGCTGGTGCGCCCGACTTTTTCGATTGTGGCATAACAAATCAGGCAATCACCAACCAGAACCGGGCGATGAAATACGATATTGTCGATGGCAACGGTAACGATCTTGTGATGCGCCAGCTTGCGAGCATGGAGATATGCCGCCAAATCCATCTGACTTAAAATCCATCCGCCGAACATATCGCCATCGGGGTTAGTGTCGCAGGGCATAGCAACTACTTTGATAACCAGTTCTTTTTCGTACATTACGCAACCTCCAGTTGTTTTTTCATATTATCAAAAGCTGCCCATACCCCGCCTTCGCCGTGCCAATCGCCGCGCGTTGCTGCTTTGGAATATTCGGTGGAGCGGGCTTCAAAGAAATTGGCATGTTCAACCCCATTAAGCATGGCGGAAAGCCACGGCAGAGGATGTTCTCTGGTTTGTTTATACTCGCCAGATGTTCCGGTGAAATAGCCATAAACCGGGGTGAGTTTGAGTTGGGTAAGTCGCCAGTCGGCAATGTAACGAACATAGTTTTTTATATCATCCGGCTTCATCCCTTGCACTTCACCAAATTCAAAAGCCAGCTCAATGAATTTATCTTCGAGTCCCACCATAGTTTTACCAACATCTATAATATCATCGGCAACTGCTTTGGTCACCGCGCCAGTCTCCTGCGCCCATTCATGATAAAGACGGATAATGCTCTCGCAGTGCAATGATTCATCGCGTACTGACCAGCTAACAATTTGCCCCATGCCTTTCATTTTATTGAAGCGTGGGAAATTCATCAGCATCGCGAAACTGGCAAAAAGAGCCATACCCTCGGTGAATGCGCCAAACATAGCCAGCGTACGTGCAACATCGGAGCAGGTGGAAGTGCCGAAGCTGTGCATATAATCGGTTTTTGCACGCATGGAAGCGTAAGAATGGAATGCTTTGAACTCAGTGTTGGGCATACCGAGTGTTTTCAGTAACAACGCGTAAGCGTCGATATGCACCGTTTCCATGTTGGTAAATGCCGCCATCATCATCTGGATTTCGAGTGGCTGGAAAATGGGAATATAACGCTTGAAATAATTATCGCTGACTTCTACATCCGACTGCGTAAAGAAACGGAAAATCTGCGTAAGCAAATTGCGTTCACTTTCACTGAGTGCTTTTCCGTTCCAATCCTTGATGTCTTCACCAAGTGGCACTTCTTCACCCATCCAGTGAATCTGCTGCTGGCGTTTCCATGCCTGATAAGCCCACGGATAGCGGTCAACATTATAACTGCCGGAAGTTTCAAGCAGACCGATTTTGCCTTTGCCCTGCAGCTCGAGAGGATTTTGTTTTGCGTAAATTACTGACATGCCAAACACTCCTCATAATCGGTTTTTTCAGTTTTCAGGGTTTTGATTTCTTTTTCACCGCCGCCAGCATATTCAGCGCGCTGGATAGATTTTGAACGGCAGTAATAAAGCGACTTCACACCTTTTTCCCAAGCCGTCCAATGCAGCATGAATAAATCCCATTTATCAGCGTCGGCTGGCAGAAACAAATTGATAGACTGCCCCTGACAGACATAAGGCGCACGGTCACCAGCAAATTCGACAATCCAACGCTGGTCAATTTCAAAAGCAGTTTTGAACGTATCTTTTTCATCCTGCGAAAGTTGTGGCAAATGCTGCACCGATCCTTCATGCTCGACAATAGATTGCCAGGTGGATTCACTATTAATGCCTTTTTCTTCCAGAAGTTTTTCGAGGTAAATATTCTTTACTGCAAAGTTTCCGGAAAGGGTTTTGTGATTATAAATATTGGCAGGGATCGGCTCTATGCAGGCGGAAGTTCCGCCACAGATAATACTGATGCTGGCGGTGGGAGCAATTGCAAGCTTGTGACTGAAGCGTGCTTTTATGCCGCGTTCCTCAGCGTCCGGACAAGAACCACGTTCCTCAGCCAAGGCAACAGAAGCTGCGTCAGCGGCGCGGCGGATCTGTCGGAACATTTTCATGTTCCATGATTTTGCCATCGCGCTTTCAAACGGCACGCCTTTCTGTTGCAGGAAAGAATGAAAGCCCATCAACCCCAGTCCAACCGAGCGTTCACGCATAGCGGCGTATTTGGCACGCGCCATGCCATCAGGTGCAGTATCAATAAATTCCTGCAATACATTATCAAGAAAGCGTAGAACATCTTCTACTATGCGCGGATTATCATGCCATTCGTCCCAGGTCTCGGCATTGAGCGAACTAAGGCAGCAAACAGCAGTGCGGTCTTTACCAAGATGGTCAGGACCGGTTGTCAGCAGGATTTCACTGCATAAATTCGACATGCGTACTTTTAAGCCAAGTTCGCGCTGGTGCTTGGGCAGGGATTTATTGGCAGTATCAATATAAATCAAATACGGCTCACCAGTTTGCAGGCGCATTTCCAGAATTTTCTGGAATAGCTGGCGGGCATTTACATGCTTAAGAATTTTATTGGTTTTTGGCGAACGCAGACCGAATTCTGCATCCCTCCGTACCGCTTCCATGAATTCATCAGTAATGTTAATGCCATGATGCAGGTTCAGGCTTTTACGGTTAAAGTCACCGCTGGGCTTGCGGATTTCAAGGAATTCTTCAATCTCTGGATGATGAATATCCAGATAAACAGCCGCCGAACCACGACGCAAACTGCCCTGAGCAATTGCCAATGTCAGTGAATCCATAACACGCACAAAAGGAATGATACCGGAAGTTTTTCCGGCGCGCCCGACAGGCTCGCCCACACCGCGCACAAATCCCCAATAAGTACCAATGCCACCACCATTGGAGGCAAGCAGCACGTTTTCATTCCAAGTGGAAACAATCCCGTCCAGTGAATCACTTACAGTATTCAGGAAGCAGGAAATTGGTAAACCGCGTTTTGCACCGCCATTGGAGAGAATAGGGGTGGATGGCATAAACCAAAGCTGAGAAATATAATCATAAAGCCGCTGAGCATGCGCTGCATCATCAGCATAAGCGCAGGCAACACGGGCAAACATCTGCTGATAGTTTTCACCTTCTAGCAAATAACGGTCATCAAGCGTAGCTTTGCCAAAATCGGTAAGCAAGGCGTCACGCGAATAATCAAGCTTCACTGAAGACGGATATACCTTTTGCAATTGCGGATCTTCTGCCGCTTTGCGGTATAATTTTTTTTCTTCCTGTGTTTCTGGAAAGCGGACTATTTTACGTGTCGGATCAAAGGTAATAAGATTACCATTGCGGTCAAAATCATAGGCATTAGCAAGCATGAACCCTCCGTTCCTGGAAAGGGCGACGGTGACAAGCGCAGACAATTATCTTGTCACGGCCCTCACTCGGCGCACCCCGTCCGATGGTTAGCAATATGTCTTCCGGCAGGTCTCCTGGCTCGCGGGTCGCCGTATTTTATCCTGCCTTCCCAGAGCTTGCGCTCCAGTGGCGTGATGAATAAAAACTCGCCGCTTACAGTTGCGGGGGCAGCTCCGGAATTGAATAAAACCTCACACCGGATTCCCTTTTAAGCATTGCGAGCTGGATGCCAGCAATGCACCGTAAAACACAACATATAGTATATAGGTTTTTTATCATGTCAAGATATATGGCTAAATATCTGATAGCATCTCTAATGCTTTGCCGACGCTTTGTAGCCTAACATCATCACGACTACCACTAAAAATATTTTTTACGCAAGTGATTTTATTTTTCGTAGCAACGGCAATATAAACCAAGCCAACAGGTTTTTCTGTTGTACCTCCGCTTGGCCCTGCAATTCCTGTTACCGCAACCGCAACATCCGCCCCAGTCTTTGCAATTGCTCCCTGCGCCATTGCAGATGCAACCTGTTCGCTGACTGCGCCGTGTTGTTCAATAAGCTTTTCATCAACTTCCAGGAGTTTAATTTTTGATTCATTGGAATAAGTCACAAACCCACATTCAAACACATCTGACGAACCGGAAATTTCCGTTAGCAACGCTGAAATCAAACCACCGGTGCAGGATTCGGCAGTTACGAGTTTCAGCCCTCTGCTTTTGTAAGCATTTAGCAAAGCAGTTGCTTGGTTTATTTGTGAATCAGGAAACATAAGATCTAAGAATGAAATACATAACAACAAAAAACATAGGATAAATCGCTGCTAGAAGATCGTCAAACATAACCCCAAATCCGCCTTTGATCTTGCGGTCAGCAACCGAGATCGGCCATGGCTTCAAAACATCAAAAAAGCGGAATAAAATAAAGGCGGAAGCATATCCTTCCCATGTGACCGGATGAGTGGCAAGCAGCAGCCATATCCCCGCCACTTCATCGACAACAATTTGCTTTGGGTCGTGCTTTTCCGGATAATATTTCATATATTGATTAGAAGCCCACCAGCCAACAAAAAATAAAATAATAGAAGCTACAAAAAGCCAGAAATTGCCATAATATTGTTGGATAACCCAGGCGAAGGGAAGGGCGGCTAGTGAACCGGCAGTGCCGCTGGCTTTCGGCGCAAGTCCTGATCCAAACCACGTCGCCACCCACCACCAGATTTTGCCCATTGGAAGCTTTTGCTTTTCTTCTGTCATTATTCAGCCTTTAAGTTTTGTCATCCTGAGCGTAGCCGAAGGATCTTTGTAAAATGAATTATAAAGCAAAGATTCCTCATTACATTCGGAATGACAAGAAAAAATCATCGCGGCAACCTCACAGTCGCAACTGCCTGTGCTGCAACCCCTTCGCCACGCCCTGCAAAGCCTAATTTCTCAGTGGTTGTAGCTTTAACGCTGATACGGTGCTTTTCTATTTTTAGTATATTTGCAATATGCTCAATCATGGTTTCGCGGTGTACAGAAATTTTCGGACGTTCGCAAATCAGCGTCACATCGATATTTACCAGTTCACCACCGCGATTTTTCAGCAATCCGTAGGCATGCAATAAAAAACGCTCCGAGTCTGCGCCCTGCCATTTTGGGTCAGTAGGCGGGAAATGCGCGCCAATATCCTGCGCGCTGATTGCGCCGAGTATAGCATCGACAATAGCATGCAGCCCAACATCTGCGTCTGAATGCCCAACCAGATAATGGCTGAAAGGAATGCGTACCCCGCACAGTTTTATATTCTGCTGGATAATCGGAGTTTCCAAATCATGCTCAGCCAGAACATGCACATCATAACCTATGCCAACGCGGGTTTCTGAATTCAGAATCAGATTATTTTCCATACGTTTTAAATCCTCTGCATTGGTGATTTTAAAATTTTCATTTTCACCATCAACCGTAAAAACCTTTATATTCGCCAGCTCACAAACCGCTGCGTCATCGGTCAACTCTTTACCAATCGCCTGTTTATGCGCGTCTACTAGCATTTTATAATCAAATCCCTGCGGTGTCTGCACCTGCACAGCACCGGCGCGCTCAATAGTACCAGTTACCACACCATCTTCCACGCGCTTTATCGTATCATTTATTGCAATAACCGGAATAACCGCCTGATGCTCATTAAGACCAGCCAGAACTCTGGAAATAAGAGCTCGGTTTACAAATGGGCGGGCGATGTCATGCACCAAAACGCGGTCAGGTTTATGCTCGGCAAGACTTTCCAGCCCCAGTCGCACCGATTCCTGACGGGAACTACCACCTATAACGCAGGGTATAATTGCTAGCCCGCCTATGGCTTTGCGGTAATATGGATGGTGTTCACGGCGGATAACCACCCGCACCCCGTCAATATCCGGATGGGCAAGGAATGCCTTTACCGTACGCTGCAAAATGCTCTCAGAACCAAGGTTTATATAGGGTTTTGGTACGCCACCCCCCATCCTTTCGCTGTGTCCGGCAGCGACCAGCAAGGCTATGGTTTTTGGTTTTTTCCTGTTTTCCGGCATAATAATAGGCTGAAATCCTTGAAATTGTTTAGGAAATACTTTATCGTACTTTTCTTTAAAAACACAATAAACATTTTTTGTTACTAGTAACCAGTTGCTAGTAACCAGTAACTAGTAACATTTTATGACTATAACGATAGACAACATAAATATTGAAAATCCGGTATGGCTCGCGCCGATGACCGGAGTTTCCGACCTGCCATTCCGCAAACTGGTTAAGCGTTTCGGGGTAGGGATGGTGGTTTCAGAAATGATTGCCTCACGCGCAATGATACTCGAGACAAAAAATACTATGCGCATGGCTAGTTTTTCACCGCTTGAGTTTCCTTTTGCCGTGCAACTTGCCGGGTGTGATCCGGAAGTGATGGGTGAGGCGGCAAAACTGAATGAAGATCGCGGCGCGCATATGATCGACATCAATTTCGGTTGTCCGGTTAAAAAAGTTGTGGGTGGCAATGCCGGCTCAGCCTTGCTGCGCGATGAGCCACTTGCCGCGAAAATTCTGGAAGCAACGGTTAAGGCTGTTAAAATTCCAGTAACCCTTAAAATGCGGACAGGTTGGGATGATAGCAACCGCAATGCGCCAAAAATTGCCAGAATTGCTGAAGATGTAGGGATTAAACTGCTCACCGTGCATGGGCGCACACGCTGCCAGATGTATAAAGGTCATGCCGACTGGAGCTTTGTCAGGAGTGTTAAAGAAGCGGTGAAACTGCCGGTGGTGGTGAATGGTGACATCAATAATTTTGATGATGTGGAGATGGCTCTGGCTGAGTCAGGCGCGGATGGAGTGATGATCGGGCGTGGCAGTTATGGTCGCCCATGGTTTCCGGCGCAGGTTTGCCATTATTTGAAAACCGGAGAGAAAATTGCGCCGCCAAGCCTTGCCGAACAGCGCGAAATCGTGCTGGCGCATTACGATGAAATGCTCGAGCATTATGGCGCAGCCAATGGCGTTATGATCGCCCGCAAACATCTAGGCTGGTATTCCAGCGGGCTTTATGGCTCTGCCGAATACCGCCAAAGAATTAACACGATGCACGACCCAGTCGCAGTTAAACAGGAAGTGATAGATTTTTATGAGCGTACCGCTTATGTTGCTGGCGTTAGTAATTCCATAGCAGAAGAAAATTTAGCGGCTTAATTAATTAGCATGCTTTTATCAGAAGAGACTTGCGGAGCTTTTTGCGCTATTACTACGGGCTTCATGTTTTGATCAGATTCAACAGGTTTATAGTCTTTACCAGTTAAACCTTTATCTTTTGCCTCCTGCATAGCCTTAGCGAATTTGACATCTGACATTATTTCTTTTGGTTTACCGAAATTTTCCCTGTAATTGCCAGCGTCTTGCTTAAGCTGGGCCACATCATCCCTGTTTTTAATCCCTAGTCCTTCTCTATCAAGCGGTATAAGAAGTTCCTTTTTGGCACCCATTGCCATTGCAGCTTTCTCTAAGCCTTCTTGTGCTGCTGTACCACCAATAGCTCCCAAAGTGATATCAGCTCCACCCCTAAGAAAGTTATGTCCAAATGAAACCAACTTTTCCTGCACACTCGCTGTTCTGTCATCAGCAATCTCAGTGGTTTTAGCAAAAACTTCAGGGGCAACAGCAACAATTGCAACACCGGGGAATAATTTAAAAGCTTTTTTAAGAAGACCTTTGCCATCTTCTATTGCTGCTTTAATGCCGCCTTTGTTAGGAGTGGCATCAGGATTTTTAGACATTGCTTCAGCTTTAGATATTGCTTCAGTTATTGGTACAGGTTTAACATCAAATAATATGTGGAATTCACGTACACTATCACTTTTTAGACGTATATATTCACCAAGCCTGGCATCACTTCCTATCTCTGTTTTAATTCCAATTTTTGCAAACTGATCTTCAAAACCTTTTAATTCCTTTGTATTACCTCTAATCAATAACGTAGTGCCTTTATTGGTATTATAAGATACGACATCGCCAGAAGCAGATTTATTTGTAATTTTTTCTTGTAACGTACGCACTTGAGGATAGACAGAAACACTTTCAAATTCAAATCTTTCTCTGAAATCACGCCTATTGCTTATACTAAGATAATTACCGATAGTACTATCTGTTCTAACTTCTGCTGTTTTGATACCCTCTTTGTTTAAAGCTTTCTTTAAATCTCCTAATTCTTCGGCACTTCCTCTAATCGCAATAGCCCCAAAATCAACTCCATTTTCACTTACTTTATAAGTTATTACGTCACCACTTTTAGATTTACTTGTAAGTGCATTTTGTATTGAATACGCATCTTGATATAGTGGCTTGCCATTAATATCCCTATAAATATTGACTCTGGGGTGACCCATGCCAATAACTTTTTCACTCTTGCTCATTGTGTCAACAATAAGATCTTTTCCATTTGGCAGCTCAACTTTATTCCATTGATGATTTTGTTTAGTGCCATCTGCATTTACATAACTGCCTTTATCAACAGAACTTGGTATCCCTATTTCATCAGCAATTGCTTTGAACAATAATGACCTATGACGGCAAACACCTGTTCCGTTCTCAATTAGCTGACCTAGTGATACTTTTTTCCCTTCAGTCGGTCCGCCGACTATACTCTCTAAAATTTGCTCATTTTTTGCAGCGTTTTTTTCCTTCATCAAACTATCAACGTAATCAGCAATATACTTAACTTTTTCTTCATGTGAGGGTATTTGAGATAGTGAAGTTTTAGCTTCTTCAATTGCTTTTTTAAGAACAGGATCCCTATCGGGGCTTACAACAATAATTTCTCTATTTGCATTAGTTAGTATGTTCCCTTCAGCATCGAACTTAGCACCACGACCAGCATCTTGGAATCTATAACCAAGTTCTCTATCTGGACGTACATGACCATATTCAGCAAGATGGTTAGATCCTGCTGCTCCAGCCTCAGGATCATATGGGGAGTAATGTATAGGAGATTCTTCTCTACGAGGCATGTCTAAATAACTTTTCTAATATTCCCATAAACTTATATTATTTCAGAAATTAAGGTTCTTACTATAATATACTTCGTGAGTAATTAAGGTAAAGTTACAGTTTCATGACATTTTTAATGAAATTTAAGCAAGTTACAGAGTTAATGCATTGATATTCATGGATAATTTATATTATGGATAATCCTATTCCTTCAAATCCGACCAGAAATCCTTAATTTTATTAAAGAAACTTTCTGATTGCGGGCTGACATTCTCGCTGCCTTTGTCGAATTCCTTTAGCAATTCTTTTTGCTTTTTACTTAGTCTAACCGGTGTTTCAACGAGAGTATGGATATACATATCGCCACGGCTGCCAGCTCGCAAAATCGACATACCTTTACCGCGCAGGCGCATCTGGTGACCGTGCTGTGTTCCTTCCGGTATCGTAACTTTTATACGCGTTCCGTCAATAGTAGGAACTTCGATTGAGCCGCCCAGAGCCGCAGTTGTCATTTTTATAGGGATATTGCAGTGAATATCCGCACCATCACGCGCAAACAAGCCATGTTGTTTTATGCTGACGAAAATATATAAATCACCAACAGGACCACCCCTTACACCAACTTCACCTTCACCACTTAAACGTATGCGCGTGCCTTCCTCAACTCCGGCAGGAATATTGACTGACAATGTTTTTTCTTTGCGTACCCGCCCGCTTCCTGCACAGGTTTTACATGGGTCTTTAATAATCTTTCCCATTCCACCACAACTGCTACAGGTGCGTTCCACTGTAAAGAACCCTTGAGTTGCACGGACTCTTCCGCTGCCGTTACAAGTTGTACAGATAACAGGTTTGCTGCCATTTGCACCACCGCTACCGCTGCAGGTATCACATGATGCAGCCGTAGTTATTTTAATAGTTTCGGATTTGCCAGTGAAAGCTTCTTCCAGCGATATGCTTAGATTATAGCGCAGGTCAGCCCCGCGGGCAGTAGATTGCGACTCACCACCGCCACGTCTGCCACCGCCCATCCCGAATAAATCTTCAAATATATCGGCAAATCCGGAAGAGAAATCAAAACCTCCCATACCAGCTCCACCAGACGCGCCACCCATTCCTCCCTGATTGAAGGCTTCATGACCATAGCGGTCATAAGCCGCGCGTTTCTGCTCGTCAGAAAGTATGTCGTAAGCATGGCTGATTTCTTTGAATTTTTCCTCTGCTTCCTTATTGCCGGCATTTTTATCCGGATGATATTGCATCGCCAATTTGCGGTAAGCTTTTTTCAATTCATCCTGTGATGCGCTTTTGGAAACACCGAGTATTTCGTAGTAATTTTTTGTCATGGCTTATGATAATTTTCTTAATGGTTAGTGATTCGTTTTTTCCAAATGCTTGGAGAGCGTTTTACATGCAGTATTGCAATTATTACAACATTATTATCTTCAATTATGAAAATTATACGATAGGGAAATTTATGAGATATGACTTGTCTTGCTTCTTTTGAAATTAATGCACAAGCAAAAGGCGCATCCGATAAAAACTTTATCTCTTTTTTGATACTTTCTCTAAATCTTTTTGCTAAATCAGAGTTTTCTTTAGCGTACCACAAAAAATCTTTTATAAAGTCACGGTCAGCAGCTTTTGTTATTACAATTTTATATTTCATCAAATTAACTTATAAAGAGTCCCATCGGCTTTTTACTTCATCCCATGTAGAAGTCTCCATTTCTCCTGCTTTATAAGATTTTATACGGTTTTCCACTTCATCCATTTGCTCGTCAGTAAGAGGTTTTTGCTTAACATGCTCTTCGATGCTATCCCATAATCTTTCTGCAAGCATAACTCTTTCATTAAGACTAAGATGTGAAAAATCAAAATTTTCTATATCAATTGGCTTCATAAAACACTCCTAATAATAGTGGCTGGTTACAGCATTTTATACCATTTTCCAGCCACTATCTATCCATTTTTAGCCAGCCTTTTTATCCTTATCAACTTCTTCATAAGTAGCGTCAACTACTGTGCCGTTATCGCCACCTTCTGAAGATGCATCACCAGTAGCGTTACCACCAGCAGCAGCCTTTTCCTGCTCAGCTTTATAGATTATCTCACCGATTTTCATTGAAGACTGGGTGAGGGCTTCTGTCTGTTTTTCAATTTTTTCAGCATCGTCACTGGATAAAGCTTCCTTCAAAGCTGCTATATCTTTTTCAATTGTCTCCTTGTCGGCTGCCGGAATTTTATCGCCATGTTCCTTGAGGTTTTTCTCAGCGGAATGGACAAGCCCGTCAGCATGGTTCTTTGCATCAACCAGCACGCGGCGTTTTTTATCTTCCTCGGCATGCGCTTGTGCATCTTTTACCATCTTGTCGATGTCAGCGTCAGAAAGTCCGCCGGAAGCCTGAATGCGGATTTGCTGTTCCTTGCCGGTTGCCTTATCTTTTGCCGATACATTCACTATACCATTAGCGTCAATATCGAAGGTAACTTCAATTTGTGGCACACCGCGCGGAGAATTAGGAATACCCACTAGATCAAACTGCCCTAGCAATTTATTATCCGATGCCATTTCACGTTCACCTTGGAAAACACGAATGGTAACAGCAGTCTGGTTATCATCGGCAGTTGAGAACACTTGCGATTTTTTGGTTGGGATAGTGGTATTGCGATCAATAAGGCGCGTAAATACACCGCCCAATGTTTCGATACCAAGAGATAGAGGAGTCACGTCAAGCAACAACACGTCCTTAACATCACCCTTTAGCACTGCTCCCTGAATAGCTGCGCCCATAGCCACTACTTCATCAGGGTTTACACCTTTATGAGGTTCACGACCAAAAAATTCTTTCACCACTTCGATAACTTTTGGCATACGAGTCATACCGCCAACCAGAATTACTTCATCAATGTCCTTAGAAGTTAGTCCGGCATCTTTTAAGGCTGCTTTGCAAGGAGCGATGGTTTTCTGGATCAGATCGTCAACCAGACCTTCGAGTTTAGCACGCGTTAGCTTGATGTTCATGTGTTTAGGGCCAGAAGCATCGGCAGTGATAAACGGCAGATTAACATCAGTCTGCATTGAATTAGAAAGCTCAATCTTAGCTTTTTCCGCAGCTTCCTTCAGGCGTTGCAGCGCGAGCTTGTCATTACGCAGATCGATTCCCTGATCACGCTTAAATTCATCAGCCAGGAAATCTATAATCCTCTTATCAAAATCTTCACCGCCAAGGAAAGTGTCGCCATTGGTTGCTTTAACTTCAAAAACACCATCATCAATTTCTAGAACGGACACGTCGAAAGTTCCGCCGCCAAGATCATAAACCGCAACGGTCTTTCCATCTTTCTTATCTTTATCCAAGCCATAAGCAAGGGCAGCAGCTGTCGGTTCGTTGATAATACGCAAAACTTCCAGACCGGCGATGCGTCCGGCATCCTTGGTCGCCTGACGTTGTGCGTCATTAAAATAAGCAGGAACGGTAATAACTGCCTGAGTTACTTTTTCGCCAAGGTAATTTTCAGCAACGTCTTTCATTTTGGTAAGGATGAATGCCGAAACCTGGCTTGGAGAATATTTATCACCACGCGCTTCCACCCATGCATCGCCATTATCGCCCTTTACTATTTTATAAGGTACAAGAGCCATATCCTTAGCCACTATTGGGTCAGAGAAATTACGACCTATAAGGCGTTTAATAGCAAATAGTGTATTTTCCGGGTTAGTAACCGCCTGTCTGCGCGCGCCATCACCGACCAGGCGTTCGCCATTTTCAGTGAGTGCCACAACCGATGGAACCACATTACGTCCTTCCTGGGAATGAATAACCTTTATCTGGCTTCCTTCCATAATTGCCACGCAACTGTTTGTTGTTCCAAGATCTATACCGATAATTTTACTCATGAGAGACTCTCCTTAGAATTGATTTATTATAAATTGTTTTGTTCATATTGACTGATGAACGAGATATAGGAAATAAAAATGGAATGACAACACCCTGTTTGAAATATTTTTTGAAAAAACCCTTAAAATAGAAAAAAAATAGAAAAATATGCAAAAAAATGTATTTTCTTAAGAAATATTAACTAAATATTAATAATTAATCTTTATTAAGATATCCGCAATTATTATTAATAAGGGATTAAAATTATATGAATGGATTAGACGTAAAAATTGTTGAATTTGCTAGAGAATTACTTAAATCTCATGGTTATTTTGTGGATAATTTGTGGCATATTGATGATATTCACTTCATCTGTGAGCAAAATAACCTGCCTAATCTTACCAATAGGGAAGCAATGGAGGTATTTATAATTGCTAATGAGCAGTTTGAAGGGCAGACAGGTTTATGCTGGCCACAACTGGAAAATGCTGTAAATGCTTATTTCCGGCGTAAAACCATGTTAGCTAAGGCTGTGGACAATATGGACATATAATTAATACTAAAGACCTCTGCATAATGCGTCATTGCGAGTGAAACGAAGCAATCCATCTTTCTATGATGCTTAATTTTACTGGATTGCCACGTCGGCTTCGCCTCCTCGCAATGACGAAAAACGCATTATGCAGAGGTCTTTACTATAGTAATTCCAAATAAGAACTGTACAGCATCTTATTTGAAGATACGCTGCCTACGCGTGAAAAATCGGGCTTTCGGTCTCGATTTTCATAGCCGTTATGTATAATTCTTATACATAACGACAATAGACGAGGGGGTAAGCATGTAGCTTTTTGCACCGCAGCATAAATTAATATATAGTTAAATAACGGTAAAATTTTATTGTTTTTCTTGCATTTTTATGATAGATTTAAAATATGAGAATAATATCAGTAGTTGTTGCGGCACTCCTACTCGTTATGATAGAAAATCACGTGGCAGTGGCCGCAGAAAACCTAGAGCATAAAAGCAAATATGCGAATGCCAACCTCAAACAAAAAAAAGTAGATAAAATTTTGGAGATGCTGAGATCTATCGGCATATCCGATCCGGAAATAACTAAACTGGCGAATGAAATTGGGAATCGTCGCGGTGACGGCTATTTCCTGCTGCATGAAGAGCAAATAACAGGCGGCAATTTATCTCTGCGTTATGTAACAGAAGGGAAAATAGGGATAAAACAGCTCGAATTGCACTATGCTCCTGAAAATTCTAACATGCAGTATAGTGTACGCAAAAATGCTGCTATGATGAATTACAGGCTTAACTTTTAATATCTGCGCCTGTGATCATACAAATACAAATAAAAAAAGGGAGTCTCAATTGAGACCCCCTATTTTATTATAAACTAACCCTTCCGTCAATTAGAGGCGGATTGGAGTTACTTTTTTACCAGAAAGAGACTTAGCAGCTAAGCTCAAGCTAGCTTTTGGTTTAGAAACTTTAGCTGGTTTTCTAGCAGCAGCTTTTTTAGCAGCTGGTTTCTTAGCAACGGCTTTTTTAGCAACGGCTTTTTTAGCAGCTGGTTTTTTAGCAGCAGCTTTTTTAGCAGCTGGTTTTTTAGCAGCAGACTTTTTAGCAGCTGGCTTCTTAGCAGCAGATTTTTTAGCGGCTGGTTTTTTAGCAGCAGCTTTTTTAGCAGCTGGCTTTTTAGCAGATTTTTTTGCAATAGTCATAATATACTCCATTAATGTAATTACATATATCCAGTTACACCATGCAAATGAATATAGCTCCATTCTATACGCATTAATAATTAATTTTCCATTAATGAGAAAAACCACTTATTCGCAAAAACAATATAGATTACAGCTTTATAAATAAAATAACAGCATGTTCATTTCGCATATGGAATATATAATAACTCTCTGCAACCCTTAATTATTCTAGAGTTTATTTGTTACGTATCCGAAATATATGCTCAGAATATCAGTTAATGTTTGTTGTAAAAGAAAAACTTCTTTGGCATATATTTATGTTCTTGGTGTGATAAAAAAAACACAATGGCAAAGAAGAAAAGTTTGAGGTATAGCTCAATTTATATAGTATAAAGCCACATTATGAATCATCCTTATAAAAAAAATTCTATAGTATATTTTTTGCACTTCAAGAATTGGGAATTCTTAAAGTTCGTACGCCTGCTACGCGTCGAAAAATCGGGCTTTCGGCCTCGATTTTCGTATACCCATCCCAACTTTTCAGTTGGAATGGGTGTAATCCTGCTTTGCATTTTTATGTCGGTTACATTGTATTCCGCGCGATCATACGCATCCAGAAATTCCTATTTTGATATGAGTGAATTGAGGTTTGGGAATCTTACTCCATTTCCTAAATGGACAGGCGTGATGACCCGCTTTGAAAATCAGCAGGGGATTGCAGATGATGATTGTGGAACTGTCCGTTATCATCCTTGCGCGATAAAAGGGTGGGGGCAGATGCTTGATGAATTAAAAGGCAAGCCCCTAAAGGAGCAATTAGATAAAGTGAATGACTGGTCTAATTCTCATCCATATATAGTTGATCAATTAAATTGGGGGATTAATGACTATTGGGAAACACCTTACGAATTTATGGAAGTGAGTGGCGATTGCGAAGATTATGCTATTTCCAAGTATTATTCCTTGCGCGCACTTGGCATTTCAGAGGATAGGATGCGGATTATTATAGTCCAGGACTTAAATCTTGGCGGCATCATTCACGCTATACTTGGCGTATATGATGATGATAGTAATATGATAATTCTCGATAATCAAATTAAGCATGTTATTCCGGCAATGAATATATACCACTACCGGCCAATATATGGAGTAAATGAGGATTACTGGTGGACATATCGCCCGAGAATGTAGATTTTTCTTCATATTGCTAAATAAATTTGCTACATAAGACATTATAAAGGAGAAATAAAATGACAGAGATACTCCCCTCACATGAGGAATTTTCTCAAGCAGCAAAAGAATATAAAACACCATGGACTTATGCCATAGTTTTAATGGTGTTTGGTATTATTATAGTTGGTCTTCTGCTTATATCCCGTTTTAATAATAATGATTATGTGCGCGATGTGCAGTCGTGGAAGGAAAAGCTGAACTTAATTGCGGAAAACCGGAAAGAAGATGTCAGCCGTTTTATATCCGGTAACTTTGCTGAATTACGTACGCTGGCGGATAATCCATCTCTTAAGCTATATCTGACTGAACTGCAGATGATTCCGCAAGCGGTAAATAAAGGTGGTGATTCCGAACTATCACAAAAATCCTATTTAAGGAATTTACTGGTATTTACCGCGCAACGCGCAGGTTTTATAGGAACTAACAGCATTGATTCCATTCCTGCGAATGTGGTAGCTGATAGCAAAAGCGGTCTTGCTATTATAGATGATGACAACCAGATAGTTGTTAGTACGCAGATTATAAATTCCTCCGTAACTAAAGTTCTGGAACATGCAAAAAAACAGGGGGCAGGAACAGAAGGTCTTATTGAACTGCAGAAGGATTCTGACGGGACTCTGTATATGGGTTTTTCAGTGCCAATTTATTCAATTCAGGGAGAGCATAATGCAGCAGGGCAGATAGGTAGAATTGTCGCCATAAAAACAATAGGCGATAATTTATTTGGTCTATTGAAACAACCGGGTGCTACTGAGAAAACTCTTGAGACATTGCTGCTCCGTATGGTTGAAGATACCAAGGATAAAATGGAATATATTTCACCTCTGCTGGATGGAAGTGAAGCCTTGGTAAAAAAAAATCAGCTTAATCCCAAAGAAAATGCTGAGGCTTATGTTACAAGTGGCAAGGATAATTTTTCTTCTGAACTTGGCGACTATCGTGAACAGGCAGTTTTGGCGACATCTCGTGATATAAGTGGCACTAACTGGAAATTAATTACGAAGGTGGATAAGGATGAAGCTTTTTCTGATAGTGGTGCGCATCGCGCCGCTCTCGTCACATCCTTTACCCTTATTATTGCCGTTATAGTTCTGATAATTATCGCTATGTGGTGGTATGCTTATTCACGTCATGCACTTATGGCATCGAGCTACTTCAAAAAGGTGGCGATTCAGGCTCAGGCACAGGAAAATCTGTTGCGTCTGGTTACGGATTACCAACCGGAAGCCATATATATACTTGATGCCAATCAAAGATATTGGTTCGCCAATAAAAAAGTTTCTGAAGAATCAGGAATGTCTGTAGAAAGCATAGCTGGTAAAACTGTTTTTGACGTGCAAGGCACAATCCATGCTGAACGGATTGAAGAAAAATGCTCCACAGTTATGAAAAATGGCTATTCAACGTATGATGTCTATCATAAAAATACCGGTGGAGGAGAAGTTGTCATTCGTTCCGGATACGTACCTATCAAGGAAATACCGGTATCTAACCTGCCTCCAAAAACATCTGGGGTGCTGATAGTAGAGCAGGATATCAGTGAGGTTTATTACGAACGTGAACGCAGGCTTTCAACACAGAAGCAACTGGTGCAAACTCTACTTAATCTGGTTGATAAGCGTGACCCATTTGCAGCTAATCATTCACTTCTGGTATCAAAAATTTCTTATCAGATCGCAAGCGATATGGAATTGGATAGCGTGACAGTAGAAGCTACAAGAACTGCTGCCAGCCTTATGAATATAGGAAAAATAGTAGTTCCGACGGAGCTTCTAACTAAAACCGGTCAGTTAAATGAAGATGAAAAGAATATAATACGGCATTCGATGGATACAGCGTCATCTTTATTGGAAAAAGTTTCCTTTGATGGTCCAGTTGCAGAAATTCTTAAACAATGGCAGGAAAGATGGAATGGAGCGGGGCCGCTTGGGTTAAAAGGAGAAAAAATTCTTATGCCTGCACGTATTATAGCAGTTGCCAATTCCTTCATCGGCATGATAAGCCCGCGTTCATGGCGTGATGCTATGTCGATTGAGGCAGCTAACAAATTCCTTTTGGATAATTCAGGTAATTATTTTGACCAGAGAGTGGTGATAACACTGATTCATTACGTTGATAATCAGAACGGGCGCGAATTTATTAACAGTATTCTGCAAGATAATAAATCCAAGAAAACTGCCTAGGCACTGTTAGCTAAGCGCGGATTTCAGAGAGCTGATAAAATCTTTTGCTGCTTTTATTTTGTCATCGGCTTTGTGTATAGCGTCCACAAGTGCTGAACCAACCACCACGGCATCAGAAAATCTGGAAACATCATTTGCCTGTCTGGGGTTTTTGATTCCAAATCCAACTGCTACAGGAAGCTGAGTAAAGCCACGCAGATTATCAATTTGTTTTTCTAAAGCTCCGCTATCAGCAGTTTTCGCTCCAGTAATTCCCGCTATAGATATATAATACACAAATCCGCTGGCAGAGGCAGTGAGCAGTTTCAATCTTTCATTATCGCTGGTTGGTGCAATCAGGCGGATTAGATTGAGTCCAGTAGCAGTTAAATGCGGGCGGATTTCCTGCTCTTCCTCAGGTGGTAGGTCAACAATAATCATACCGTCTACACCAGCAATAACAGCATCTTTGCAGAATTTGTCCAATCCATAGCGATAGACAGGATTGAAATAACCCATCAAAATTATTGGTGTTTCGTTATTAGTTTTACGAAAATCCCGTACCATTTCGATAATTCCAGTAACAGTCGCTCCAGCTTTAAGAGCGCGCAAACCTGCCGCCTGAATAACAGGACCATCAGCCATAGGGTCAGAAAATGGCATGCCGATTTCAATAATATCCGCGCCAGCAGCGGGCAAAGCAGCGAGTATTTCAGCCGATGTTTGCATATCTGGATCATATCCCATGATGAATGGAATAAGGGCAGTGCGCTTTTGTTCTTTTAATTTAGCGAAGGTTTTTTCAATACGTGTTTTCACAACTCAACCCCCAAAGCCTTAGCCACGGTAAAAATATCCTTATCACCACGACCGCATACATTCACTACCAGCAAATGATTTTTAGGTAATGTAGGAGCTATTTTCTGCACATACGCCAGTGCGTGGGATGGCTCAAGGGCAGGGATTATGCCCTCCAGTTTTGAAACCAGCTGAAAGGCGGCAAGTGCTTCATCATCGGTAACCGCTACATATTCCACCCGCCCGCTTTCATGCAGCCATGAATGTTCCGGACCAATTCCCGGGTAATCCAGCCCCGCCGATATGGAATGAGCATCGAGAATCTGACCATCGTCATCCTGCAACAGATATGTTCGGCTACCATGCAGCACGCCCGCTTTACCACGGGCTATAGAGGCAGCGTGTGCGCCTGAATCAAGTCCATGCCCTGCCGCTTCCACCCCAATCATTTTTACGCTTTCATCGGCAATAAAAGGATGAAACAAACCAATAGCGTTGCTGCCACCGCCAATCGCCGCCACCAGAGTATCAGGCAGGCGACCTTCCGCAGCCTGCATTTGCGTGCGTACTTCCCGTCCTATGATTGCCTGAAAATCCCGCACCATGGCAGGGTAGGGGTGGGGGCCAGCCGCAGTGCCAATCAGGTAAAAAGTATCATGCACATTTGTCACCCAATCGCGCAATGCCTCATTCATCGCATCTTTCAATGTTTTAGTTCCCGATTCAACCGGAACAACTTCCGCACCAAGCAGCTTCATACGGAACACATTGGGTGCTTGCCGTTCAATATCCTTAGCACCCATGTAAATAACGCATTTAAGCCCGAATAACGCGCAAACAGTGGCGGTTGCCACGCCGTGTTGCCCAGCACCAGTTTCAGCGATGATACGTTTACGCCCGAGTCGTTTCGCCAGTAAAATTTGCCCGATGCAGTTATTTATTTTATGTGCGCCTGTGTGATTCAGCTCATCACGTTTGAAATAAATCTTTGCGCCACCACAATGCTCGGTAAAACGCGGAGCAAAATAAAGAGGGGAAGGGCGACCAACGTAATGAGTGAAATAATAATCAATTTCCTGTTGGAAGGTTGGGTCAGATTTTGCTGCTTCATAAGCCTTATCAACTTCCAGAATAAGCGGCATCAGTGTTTCAGCGACATATCTTCCGCCAAAAATCCCGAAATGACCGTTTATATCCGGCTGTGTGTTGTTTAATTGCATCCGCGCACGACCTTTACAAAATTTTCGATAAGCCCAGCATCTTTTACACCAGGAGAACTTTCAACACCAGAAGAGACATCAACCATTTTTGCGCCTGATATTTTTATAGCCTGCGCAATATTTTCTGAATTAAGACCGCCTGATAAAAACCAAGGAAGAGCAATTTGTCTTTCAGCCAATATATTCCAATCAAAGGCTATGCCATTACCGCCATGCATCATCTTGCCACTTGTTGGTTTGGCATCGAACAACAAAAAATCGCAAACATCATAAAAATCTTCTGCCTTTTTTATATCCACTGAATTGTACACTGATACGGCTTTTATTATTTTTATTTGTGGAAATTTTTTGCGGATTTCGGTTAGTCTTTCTGGCGTTTCATTTCCATGCAACTGTAAATAATCTGGCTGCATTTCACTGGCTATTTCCACAAGCAATTCGTCGTTTGGATCTACCACAACCATAACCGATTTTATAGATTCTGGTAGCAATGATTTAAGTTGTGCCGCCTTTTCAATCGAAACATGACGTGGGGATTTTGGATAATGCACAAAACCAACAAAATCTGCTCCAGATTCTATTACGGCTCGTACTGAAATCTCATCAGATAGACCGCAAATTTTTACAGCGATGGTCATGTTGACTATGTTTATTTATCGGTAAGAGCAGGCAAGATAAACTCACGCTCACTACGCAAAGACTTGTTTTCATCCTCCACAGCCTGCATTCTTTGTTTGGTGTTTTTTACCAGATGCCGCATTCTGAAAATCTGAATATTCAGCATAAAGCCAGTTATAACCGCGCCAACTGCCATAGAAAGCAGAAACAAAATAAAAACAGGGATGCTGACAGAGTAGGGGAACGGGAAGAGGGATAGAGTTATCATCTCGCGGTTAGCCACGCAGAGAACAATAAAAACTACAGCCAGTACGAAGATAAGAAAAAATTTTATCAATTTCACGTTTAGGCTCTTCACTTATTTATACAAAAAACACGGACAGCGACCGGAAAAACCAGCGCGTATAGCGGACAGGTTTGAAGATAAAATAAGTTAGTGAAGAAGTCTAATTAATTATCACCGGAGCTTTATTAATGCGCTCGCGCAGATCCTTACCGGTGCGGAAATAAATGGCGTAACGTTCGCCGATATTTACCTCTTTACCATTCTTAGGATTGCGTGCTTTGCGTGAATCACGACGACGTATGGAAAAAGCACCAAAGCCACGGAGTTCAACACGACCGCCATCAACAAGTGTATTTGATATATCGTCAAACACGGTAGAAACCAGAGTTTCAATATCACGCTGGTAAAGATGCGGATAACGCTTGGAAAGGCGAAGAATGAGTTCAGATTTTGTCATTTATATCCCCAATAAACTATTAAACTATAATAAGTTACTTGAGTTCATGATGCCACAATGCAAGCAATCCGTCAAGTCCAACTCTGCTTTTTTGCCAAAATTGTCCTACTAAACCATTCATAATACGGTCTAAGAGCTTGTCTTCCTGTTCTATTTCCACATCAACAATCGATAGTTTTTCAGGAATATTACGGTTTTTAACCAACCAATTCTTGGCTTCTGTCTCGCCACCGATAGCATCAATTAATTTATTATCAACAGCTTGTTTTCCGCTATAAACCCGCCCATCAGCAAGGTTTAGAGCCTTTTCACGGGTTAATTTGCGCCTTTCTGCCGTAATATCAACAAAGTGGGAATAAAAGTCCATAATCATGTCTTTTATAACCTTTTCCGCCTCAGGTGACGATTTTTCGAACGGAGAAGGGGCGGCTTTCAGAGGTGAGGATTTGATAGCAATAGGTTTTATACCCAATTTTTCGGCTAGCTCTGTTATTTCTGCCGTTTCTATCAGTACCCCAATGGACCCGGTTATACTTCCTGAGCGAGCAAAAATATAATCAGTTCCAAGGGCAATCATATAGCCAGCCGATGCGCTTATTGAACGCATAACCGCTACAACCGGTTTCTTTTCAGATAATTTGCGTAGTCTTAAATATATTTCTTCACCGCCAACAGCACTACCGCCCGGCGTATCCAGCCAGACAATGACGGCTTTCGCTTTTTTATCATCTTCCAGGCTCGAAATAAGATCATAAATTTTCTGGTCATCGCCAACAATACCGCTGACAGTAAAACGAGCGATATAATCACCATCTACCATTTTTGCCGTAAGCGAGCCACGGACGCTGATTAAAAGCACCAAAACGGCAAAAACTATAGCTAAAGCCCGCCACTTATTAATTTGCCCTTTTAGATAAAGTCTATCAATAAGCGAGTCAGCGTTTAAGCTCATTTTATTCTCCTGCGTACGGTAGATAGTGATAGTGGACGGTGAATAGTGATAAGCAATTATTTACTAACCACCAATCACTATCCACCATTCACCAAATTACTTCTTACTTTTCTTACCTTCATTGGCAGCACTTAGGGCAGCTCCCAGAATATCACCAAGGGACGCACCGCTGTTTTCAGAACCATATTCGCTGATAGCTTTTTTATGGTCATCCATTTCCAGAGCTTTGATAGATACGCCAACCTTGCCGGCTTTATCAACAGAAACAACTTTCACGTCAACACGGTCACCAACTGCGAAACGATCCGGACGTTGATCCTGACGTTCACGCGCAATGTCCCCTTTCTTAATGAAGCTGCTTACCGTGTCATTGATTTTTACGGTAATACCATCATCATGAATCTCAGAAACAGCACAGGTAATAGTAGAACCTTTCTGAATATCACTGGAAGAATCACCAGATTTTTCTTGTGATTCAGGTGCATCAGTAAGTTGTTTTACGCCAAGGCTGATACGTTCTTTTTCAATATCAATAGCTAGAATTTTCGCTTTGATTACTTCGCCTTTTTTATAATTCTTTATGGCAGCATCACCAGATTCAGACCAGCTTAAATCGGAGTGATGAACAAGACCGTCAATATCGCCTCCAAGACCTACAAACAGGCCAAAGTCGGTTATATTACGGATTTCACCTTCGATTACATTGCCAACCTTCATCTTATCAGCATAAACAGCCCAAGGATTTTCTTCACATTGTTTCATACCAAGGCTGATGCGATGTTTGGAAACATCGATATCCAGAACAACAACATTCACTTCCTGACTTACAGAAACTAGTTTGGAAGGATGTGAGCTCTTTTTAACCCATGAAATTTCAGATACGTGAACAAGTCCTTCAATGCCTGGCTCCAGCTCAACAAACGCACCGTAATCGGTGATGTTCGTGATCTTACCGCTTAGCTTAGTGCCAACGCTGTATTTATCAGCCGCTTCCTGCCAAGGGTTGGATTCAAGCTGTTTCATACCGAGGGAAACGCGCTTGGTGCCTTGATCAAATTTAGTCACCATAACTTTGATTGTCTGACCGACAGACAGTATTTCGGTCGGATGGCTGATGCGTCTCCAGGAAATATCGGTAACGTGTAGCAAGCCGTCAATTCCGCCCATATCGATAAACGCACCGTAATCGGTGATATTTTTAACGATACCATCAAGAACCTGACCCTCAACAATTTTGCCAAGCAGGTCGTTACGAGCTTCAACACGTGACTCTTCAAGAATCGCACGACGGGAAACAACGATATTTCCACGTTTACGATCCATTTTTAAAATCAAGAATGGTTGAGTGATGTGCATAAGCGGGGTGACATCGCGGATAGGGCGAATGTCAACCTGACTGCCAGGAAGGAAGGCAACTGCGCCTTGGATGTCAACGGTAAATCCACCCTTAACGCGACCGAAAATAACACCATCAACGCGCTCAGAATTAGCGCAGGCTTTCTCCAGCTTAACCCATGCTTCTTCACGCAGTGCTTTTTCGCGTGACAAGATAGCTTCGCCATTCTTATTTTCAATTTTTTCCAGGTAAACTTCAACTTCATCGCCAACGCGCAGTTCAGCAGGAACATTATTTACCATGAATTCGCGAAGAGGGACACGACCTTCTGATTTCATTCCTACGTCGATAATAACAACGTCTTTTTCAATAGCGACGATGATGCCCTTAACAACAGAGCCTTCGCTTTTTCCGCCTACAGTTTGTGATTCTTCAAATAACGCAGCAAAATCTTCTATTTCAACATTTGCATATGCGTGTGCAGCTTGTGACATAATTTATTCCTAACATTACCATGATCTTTCATGATAATTTATTGTTGCGAAGTGCCAGCGTCCACCTCTGGGTTAATCCAAAAACAATAATTTCTGAGGGAGCGTCGCTGAACATGCCCTGACATCGTTTAAAGAGACAGTGATTTTTATCTACAAAATAAGGAAATGCAAGAGATTTTTTAGGTTTAGCTATGGCATTTTTGCCTTATATGACCTGTTAACAGTACTTATATCACTTATGGTGAACTTGTTCGCTTGTTTTGGTATCGTATGCAGATTTTATGATCATATCGCTATATGAACTGAATGTCTCACGATTACCTAATTTAGAAACGTGAGAAGAAGTGGAATGCTCTTCAACCAAAGAGATTTTCGGTGCATTAACTGATGCCACTAATGTCTCTGTATTTTGTATTCCATTAGATTTTTTCTTTTCCCAGCTTGTGCCTAATAACTCTCCGCTAAATAATCTTCCGGTAAAATTTTGCATACCTGTAGCAATCTCAGGACCATTAAATCCAAATATTGCACCAAAAGATGTCATAACCCCAATAACGTAAGTTCCAACAGCACCTGCGGTAGCTCCTGCACCGAGTGCAGTTTCAACACCTGGCATCAAAGCACTGGCAGCAGCCACTGTTAGCCCACCAGTTGCCGCTAGACTTGCAACCATAATTGCACCGCCTATAGCTCCTAATCCGGCAAATAGTGCCATTACTTTTGGATTAATATATCTATGTTTAGGTTTTTCTTTATGCTCAACGGGAATGTTAGCACTAGTAGTTTTATCACAAGATTTTTCTTTAGAGGCCTTGCGTTTTTGTAATTCTTCAGCAACAGCACCAACACACCCGGATGGCCCTCCAAGTATACCGCCTACCAATGCCCCAATTCCCATGCCATGGGCAGAAAAAATAGCCATCGATGCTGGAACCGCGCTTAAAGCCGAAGAAAAAGTGCTTGTTATGCCTAAGCTAGGCATTAGCATCCCAACAATTGCAGGTATAAAGGGTACAGCTAAACCAATCAATGCACCGGCGACAACGCCCATTGCAGCAATAGACCACAGCGCACGCGTACGACCCTTCCACGCTTCTTTGAAGGCGATTTTTTTTAATGATTCAGATTCTATTTTCTGCTCGACCATAATAACCATTATAAACTACCATAATATATGGTCAAACCGATATATATTAAAGTTTTATTACGGCAATAAGTCAATTTTCTTCAATACTAAGTCACTGGAAGTCTTAAAAACCTCGCTGGCATCAAGCTTTGAGCTATCTATGATATAGGCATCATCAGCCGGACGCAATGGCGCAACAGCGCGTTTTTCATCGCGTTCGTCACGTTCGCGCAGATCTTCCAGAACTGATTCAAAAATAACCTGAATACCTTCACCTTCCAACTCTTTATGGCGGCGTTTGGCACGGGCAAACAAGGTAGCGGTAATAAAAAACTTAAAATCTGCTTCCGGACAAACCACAGTACCTATATCGCGCCCATCAAGAACCGCGCCACGCCCGGAAATTATGGATTTTTTGGCAAATTCACGTTGGAATTCAAGCAGTGCCACACGCACTTCCGGAAATGCTGAAATTACGGATGCTGCTTGACCGATGCGTTCCTGGCGTAGGCGTGGGTTTGCCAAATCTTCAGCATCAATGGTTTTTGCAGCTTCCAGAGCATCCTGCATATTATTAGGGTCTTTGCCAGAATATATAATTTTCATACCAACAGCGCGGTAAAGGCTGCCAGTATCCAGATAATCCATGTTAAAATGTTCTGCTAACCTTCTGGCAAGAGTACCTTTTCCTGATGCCGCTGGCCCATCAATGGCAATCACTAAAGAAGCCTTAACAGAAGAGGGGGTGGGGCGAGGGGGAGCAATGCGCGCGCCTAAGCTGTTGCATAACTCGGAAAAATTAGGGAAACTTGTTGCGATTGCTGCAGCATCATCAACGGTTACAGGCTCTTTGCTCGCCATTCCCATAACCAGAAATGCCATGGCGATCCTGTGGTCGAAATTAGTGGTAACGGTTGCGCCACCTTTGGGAGCGGCTGAACCTTTTACATACAAACTATCGCCATCAGCTCTGGCGGAAACGCCACAGGCAGTCAGGGCAGCGACTATCGCGCTCAAGCGGTCACTTTCTTTGACGCGCAGCTCAGAAAGACCATGCATAATGCTTTCACCGGCAGCAAAGGCGGCGGCAACCGCTAGAACCGGATATTCATCAATCATCGAAGGAGCGCGGGAAGCAGGGACGGTAACAGCTTTTAATTTTCTGTGTTTGACGTGAATATCAGCAACAGCTTCACCGGCAACGCTGCGCTCATTAACAAACTCAAGCTTTGCGCCCATTTCCTTGAGGGTGGTGAATAATCCGGTTCGCAGCGGATTTATGCAAACATTACGGATAAGCAGGTCGGAATTAGGGCAAATGAGGGCGGAAACTACCAAGAATGCAGCAGAAGAAGGGTCTGCCGGAACATATATCTCATATTCACCCAGCTTCTGTGCGGGCTGTCCGACAACAGAAATAGATGAAGAACCGTCTTCAAGCTTTTGATTTTTAACATCAAACCCAAAATAACGAAGCATATTCTCGCTATGATCACGAGTAGCCTCTTTTTCAATAACTGTAGTAATTCCGGGCGTATTAAGTCCCGCAAGCAATATAGCGGACTTAACCTGCGCCGATGGTACAGGCAGGGTATAAGTGATCGGCATGGGGTTTTTTGTGCCTTTTACCGCGAGAGGAAGCTTACCTCCCTCACGAGCATTAAACCCAGCACCCATCTGGGTCAGGGGGGTAATTACCCTACCCATGGGGCGACCGCGAAGGCTGTTATCACCGGTAAAAAAAGTGGTAAAATCGTAAGGCGAAACCAGCCCCATAAGCAGGCGGGTGCTTGTGCCGGAATTTCCCATATCCAGAACGTCTGTGCTTTCAGCCAAGCCGCCAACACCAACGCCAGTTACAGTCCAAATTCCTTGTGAATCACGGTTGATACTAACACCGAGAGATTGCAGGGCAGATGCTGTACGCAATACATCTTCACCTTCAAGAAGCCCGTGAATTCTGGTTGTACCAAGAACCTGTGAGCCGAGCATCAGGGCGCGGTGGGAGATTGATTTATCACCCGCAACCGTACATTCACCCTTAATCCCAGAAGCCAGCTTGGAAATCAGGGGCTTTATCACAGCATTATCATCGTGTTTTCTATCTTCGCTCATAACAATCCAATTGTCGTATAATATATATTATGGAAAAAATACGTCATATTTCGATAACCATACCATCATAAGCGGGCAAAACGCCAGCCGGAAGTTCGGTTAAAAGCTTATCATAGTCAAATTCATGCGCCATATGGGTCAGTATAGCCTGATTCGGGTTTACACGGGAAATCCACTCTAACGTTTGGGATAAATGTGAATGGCTATATGATGGCGTATAACGCAAACAATCAACAATCCAACATTTTACACCAGACAGAGCCTCAAAAGCTGAATCCGACAGAGAATTTACATCGGTTGAATATGCAAAATCACCAATCCGGTAACCAAGTGTTATACTCTTTCCATGTTGTTGTTCAAAAGCAGTAATCCTAGTTTCGCCGAGCATAAATTCATAGATCGGCATATCCGGCAGTATATTCGCGCTCAAACTCGGTCTGAATGTAGCATTTTCGGCAGGTTTTGGCAGAAATACATACGAAAAACGCTTTTTAAGAGACTCTATTATCTCAGCATTACTGTAAACTGGTATAACATCATTATGTAAGATATTGAAACTACGCAAATCATCTATTCCGTGTGTGTGATCAGCGTGATCATGTGTATAAAGAACGGCGTCTAATCTATTGATATTAGCGGATAACACCTGTTGCCGGAAATCCGGAGATGTATCAATAACTATGTTTTTCCCGTCAACTTGCACCAAAACAGAAACGCGCAAACGCTTGTTTTTTGGGTTATCAGAAGCGCATACCGCGCACTCACAGCCAATCACCGGCACACCGAGAGAATGCCCGCAACCTAATATCGTCACTTTCATGGCATCACGGCCTTATCAAACAAACGGAAAAAGTTATCCGTGGTTATTTTTGCACATTCTTCTTCGCTTATGTTCTTCAAATCCGCCAATGTTTTATTTACCTGCACCACATAAGATGGTTCATTACGTTTTCCTCGATGTGGAACTGGCGCAAGAAACGGTGAATCAGTCTCTATTAGCAAGCGATTCAGTGGCACATCAAGCAAAGCATCACGTATTTCCTGAGCATTTTTAAAAGTTATAATGCCGGAAACAGAAATATACCCGCCAAGCTTTACCGATATATCAGCAAGTTCTTTTGTTGATGTAAAACAATGGATTAAAAACTTGAATGAACCTTTTGCTATTTCATCTTTTAGTATATTAATTGTGTCGTCTTCAGCGTCACGTGTGTGAATTATAAGCGGCAGTCCGGTTTCCCTTGCGGCTTTTATATGTTCAAGAAAACTGTCTATTTGCAGTCTTTTGTCACTATATTCGTAATAATAATCCAGTCCGGTTTCACCAATTCCTATGACTCTCCCGCGTGAAGTTTTCTCTATAAGCTCCTGCGCTATAACAATTTCCTGTTTTGCGGAATCATTAGGATGAACACCCACTGAACAAAAAATACCAGGATATTTCTCAGAAATTGCATAAATCTCGTCAAATTCTGCCATTTCTGTGCAGATTGTCTGCATCACCCCTACCCCTGCTGCTTTTGCACGCGCTATAATATCATCCAAATCGTCCTTAAAATCAGGGAAATTGAGGTGACAATGACTATCGACCAGCACTATGCCCCCTTCTCCACAAAGCGTGGAAATACTGGCTCAGGGGGGGGAAGAGGAGTCCCTGATTGTATAGAAAAATTGGTAGAAAGGCAGGAAAATGAACGATTTTCCATGGGAATACATAATAAATCAAGTATTTTACCTGAAGAATGCGGGATAAATGGCTGAATCATAATAGCAATACAGCGTATTGCTTCCAGCAGATGATAAAGCGTCGCATTCATAAGGCGCACGTCAGTTTTTTTCTGCTTCCATGGGGCTTTGGTATCAATATAATTGTTAGCTTCGCTGGAAATGGCAATAATATCCGCCATAATATCGTTGAACCGGCAATTCATATAACGGTTTTCAATGTCCTGCGGCGTATTGCTTTCAGTCACATAGATTTTATAAAGAAAAGACATATCCAGCTCATCTTTTTCCACTCCACCGGCATCCGGAACTTTGCCGTCGCAATTCTTGGCTACCATACTTAAAGTACGCTGTACTAAATTCCCGATATTATTTGCCAGCTCGCTATTGATAACAATAATCATGCGTTCGCGTGAGAAATTACCATCATTACCAAATGGTACTTCGCGCATTAAAAACCAGCGAGTCTGATCCAGTCCAAATTCTTCAACTAAAGCCGATGGGACAACCACATTTCCCAGTGATTTACTCATCTTTTCGCCTTCTACTGTCCACCAGCCATGGGCAAATATCCTTTTGGGTAATGGCAAATCAGCTGCCATTAAGAATGCCGGCCAATAAACCGCATGAAAACGGATAATATCCTTGCCGACCATGTGCATTGAGTAGGAGTTACGCCAGAAATTCTGATAGTCAGGTGATTTTTCGTCAGGATAACCAAGGGCAGAAAGATAATTAGTAAGCGCGTCCAGCCAGACATACATGATATGTTTTTCATCATCAGGTACAGGAATTCCCCAGGAAAAACTGGTGCGTGAGATGGACAAATCTTTAAGCCCGCCTTTCACGAAACTGATTATTTCATTACGCCGTGATTCCGGAGCGATGAAATCCGGATTTTCTTCGTAATATTTTAGTAGTTTATCCTGCCATTTTGACAGATTAAAAAAATAGCTCGGCTCTTCCACCCATTCAACATCCGCGCCGGTTGGAGCTTTTCCGCTCACCAATTCGCTCTCCTGATAGTAAGCCTCATCACGCACCGAATACCAGCCGGAATAAGCACCGAGATAAATATGCCCATTATCCTGCATTTTTTTCCATAAGGCTTGCGCTGCTTGTTTATGACGCGGTTCGGTGGTTCGGATAAAATCATCATTGCTTATGTTCATAAGCTTGGCTAATTCGCGGAAATACTGCGAAACATTATCGACAAAATCCTGCGGTGGAATTCCAGCATTTTCCGCTGATTTTTCAACCTTCTGCCCGTGCTCGTCAGTTCCTGTAAGAAACTTTACATTTTTACCGCACAAGCGGTTAAACCGCGCCAGAACATCGCAGGCGACAGAGGTATAAGCATGCCCGATATGCGGGCGGTCATTAACGTAATAAATCGGTGTAGTTATATAAAAATTATTCAAGTTACTATCCTTTTTAGCCCTCCCCACCTGCGGGGGAGGGTTGGGTGTGGGGTATATAAACAAATACCCCTCACCAGATTTTATAAGCTAACTGCGTTAACTAACAAAATCTTGCCTCTCCCGCAAGGGGAGAGGCGAAAGATTAACTAGCTAACGTAAATTCTTCAACCCCCGCTAATGAATGGAAAAATGCGAGCGCGACCTGTTTGTAATCCAAATGCAGGCGTTGTGCCAATAAAAATTGATTCAAAGCCTCCTGCCATTTCGTCGCCCATACTGCTGCATTGTGGGTGGCAGATAATCTGACTAGAGCCTCTTCATCTTCTTTATTTATGGGAATAATGCTCGTTCCTGCGGATTTTCCGGTAATTCTTTCAAGAATGCAGAGCATCACATGCATAAATATATTCCAGTTGGCATGTGCTTTTTTCCCGCTGCCTATCTTCTCGCAAAAGCTTTGAATTGCTTGATTATCAAGATTTGGCAGTGAACCAAGCAAAGAAATTATCTCATCATAAGCGGAAAGAACATTATGTTGGCGCATTTGCATAGATATTCCTGGACTGAAGCCAGATATAACGCCAAGAGCATTTAGGTCATTTTCGTTTATTTCTGGAGCTATATGGTTCATTGCCAGCATAAAATCTTGCTGCGACAATGGTCGCAAACTAATAAGACGACAGCGTGAACGAATGGTTGGGAGCAGCCCTCCAACATTATGGGCGATAAGTATTATAACCGTTTGTGGCGGTGGCTCTTCGAGAATTTTCAGTATAGCATTCGCTGATTTATTATTCAGCACATCGGCACTGTCTATAATCACCACCCGCCACTGCCCTTCAGCCGGTGTAAGCGATAGTGACTGGGCTATGGTGCGCGATTGCTCGATAGTTATTTCAGTAGCATATTCATCTTTTTTAGCGTCATAGAGCGGTTCGATAACCAGCAAATCCGTATGTGAGCGGGCAGCAACGCGCTTAAAAACCGGATTATCTTCTGAAATCTCCATATCCAACTGCCCAGAAAGTAATGCTCTTGCGAATCTATATGCTAGAGTTGCTTTGCCAATTCCTTGCGCTCCCGACAGAATAATACCATGCGCCAGCTTGCCGGATGCTAAATCACGCAGCAGCATCGCTTCAACCTGTTCATGCCCGAATAATCTTGTATTAGTACGTGGAGTTATTTCGCTGATCACAACTCTATCCCACAGCGAGTTTTAATGGTTTCCACTATCTGCTTATGCAACTTTTCCGCATCCTGATTAGCATCAAGAACTACGCAACGCTCAGTTTCCATTTCTGCTATTTCTAAAAAACCAGCGCGGATTTTTTTATGAAACTCAATGCCTAATTTTTCAAAGCGGTTTTCATTGTCAGAGCGCGTCCCTGCCCTCTTCAGCCCTTCTTCTGGAGCAATATCCAGTATGATGGTTAAATTAGGCATAAAACCACCAAACAGCATATGGTGCAGGCTTTTGATATAGGCCGTTCCTAGCCCCTTCCCTATTCCCTGATAAACCATAGTTGAATCCAGAAAACGGTCGCAGATTACAGTTTTTCCATGCATCATAGCTGGCTTGATAAATTTATTTATATGGTCGGATCGGGCGGCATTAAATAATAATGTTTCAGTAAGTGAATCCCAAGAATTAACTTCACCAGAAACCAATAATGAACGAATTCTTTCCGCGCCAGCGGAACCGCCCGGCTCACGCGTTGCTAAAAACAGCAGACCAGCTTTTTCAAAAGCGGATGCAAGTAAACGAAGCTGGGTTGATTTGCCACTCCCCTCACCTCCTTCAAAACTGATAAACTTTCCGCTCATTGGTAATTATTATTTCTGGCGACTGATACGCGCATCATGAACGCCTTTTTCACGTACTAATCCCAGCGCATTTTCTGCCTTATCCATATTTGAAAACGGCCCAACATTCACCCGCCACCATTTTTTTCCAAAAACTTCAACGCTATCAACTTTAGCAAATCCTTTTGTACCATCAATAGAATCAACAGATTTTGCCAGCTTCTGGGCATTTTCCTTTGATGAGTAAGAACCAGCCAATATAATATATTTCTCTCCTGATTCTACATTTGATGCAGGAGGTGCGCTTTCAACAGGTTTACCAGCAAGATAAACTTCAGACACAGGCTTTTGCACTTGTTTTTTACCTCTGAATGATTCTCCTATAGCCTGCTTGTAAAGCTCCTCCTGAGCAGCAGGGTTATTCTCATCTGCCATTGCCTCACTTATTAACAGGTTGCCACCTCTGCCCGCTGGCCTCTCAGGTTCTTCAAGGTCATTGCTGCTTACTGATTGAACCGGTGCATAATCCTGTATTTCATTATTCTCATACTTGATAATGTTACTGTCTTCTCCGGCAAGAATCTTTTTATTATAATTTTCATTATACTCAACCATATCAATTCGTGGCGATTTGCCTTTAATTGAGGCAATATATTCTTCTGTTTCCTGCGCTAAAAATTGTACTCTTACCGGCTTAACGCTCAATATATCAATCATCTGCGCTGATTTTTTTGATAAATCAATTATACGGTTTTTATGGAAAGGGCCGCGGTCATTAACACGCACAACCAAGCTTTTATTATTAGCCGGATTCGTTACTTTCACTAAAGAAGGCATGGGAAGAGTCGGGTGCGCCGCTGTTAAATCATCCTGATCAAAAATTTCACCATTAGCTGTACGCTTACCATGAAATCCCGGGCCATACCATGAGGCATCACCAATTTTATCATATGTATTATCCGGAGCCGGACGATAGGTTTTGCCATTTATTGTATATGGCTTGCCGATTTTCTGAGAGGAAAAAGGTGGCGTTGATTCGCTGCAGGCAGAAATTAAAATCAGAGTGGAAAACACCGCTAAGGTTTGAATATTTTTAAAGTTACATAACAACATATCTACTCCTCAAAAGCTGCAGCTATCTTACCTACAGCTGTTGCAAAATAACGTGAACGATTCCATTTAAGTAAGACTTTAAAATTATTGTTACCTTCTTCTATCCCTTCGCCATCTTTCCAACCCTCAGATTGCAGATAGTTAGCAATCGAGGCAAATATATCCGCCTCCGTGTACCATATATCGCGCTTACCATCGCCATCGGAATCTACCGCATATTTCAGGAAACTGCTAGGCATAAATTGACACTGACCAAAAGCCCCAGCCCATGAACCTTGGAAATCCTCAACAGATATTTTCTCAGCATCCATAATTTTTAGGGCATTAATAAGCTCACCTCTAAAAAATGCGCTGCGACGCCCATCATAAGCAAGAGTGGCAAGGGCGCGGATTATACTGAAGCTTCCAACATTCTCACCATAGCTGGTTTCCATGCCCCATAAAGCAACAATTACATTTGATGGAACAGAATATTTTTTGGAAATATTATCCAACAATTCTTTATTGGCAGATAGTTCATATTTTCCATTCTTAATTCGTGAATCTGCAACTGTTTTTGCAATATATTCTTCCAGCGTAATTTTATTTTCCGGCTGCTTGCGATCCAGAGTTATTACTGAATTAATGGGTTTTATATCAGACAATGCGGAATTAAGCGTCTGTTCGGATATGCCTTGAGAGCTGGCTTCCGTACGAAACTCGGATACCCATTCGGAAAATGATTTAGCATTTTTCGGGATATTTCCTTCAGCATTAGCAGAAGGAGAGCAACCGGTTAGCAGACCCTGCTGGAAGAAACATAATATTACAAGAAAAGCAATTCTCATAGGAACTATTGCTTTTCAGGGATAACATATACGTTATCTCTCACAGTTTTAACTTGAGTCTGGCGTTTTTTGAGCTTTTTCGCACGTTCCCTCTCTTTATGAGTAGAAGGTTTTTTAACTTCCACCTTTTTATCTGCAAAAATATTATCAATCTCCCGCGCCAATTGTTCTTCCTGCACAGTTGGAATCTTTTGTAATTCTACGTCTTTATCCTTAGCAGGTGTTTTTATTGCCTTATCTATAACATCCTCCGGTAACACTATGGGATCACCGGTTTCATTGGTAGTAGAAGCAATTGTAGGAATAGTTGATATTGTTGCATAAGGGGAAATTTCCCGTAGCGGTTTGTATTTATCGCCAGCCACGGAAGCAGATGAAATAACGGAGATTACAAGAAAAGCTATTATGGGGTTCAATTTATTCATATAATTATCCTTGTATATCTTATAGTTAAATAAGTGGTATAACAAATTTCAATAATGGACTATAAATACGCCACAGGCACTATACAAGATATTTATGTTTGATAACAAAACCCGCGAACAATTAAGTGTTATAATCCCGGAGTTGCCGCCTATCATCGGCGAAAATTCGTTGCGCCATGATATTGACGAGCTGGCAGCAATGTTTCTGCCTGTCCAATCCCTTGCCATAGTTAGTGATGTAAACACAAATTTTGCTTTTGGCAAACAAATATATGAGGCACTCAAAGGACGTTTTAATTGTAAAAACCTGATACTGGCAAACGGAGTTGAAGCCGATGAAAACACTATAAATTACATCAAAGGCGAAATATTATCCTGTGACGCTCTGATTGCCGTGGGCAGTGGCACAATCAACGATTTGTGCAAATATACAGCCTATCTTACGGGCAAGCCTTATATTGTGTTTCCTACGGCGGCTTCAATGAATGGCTATCTTTCAGTCAATGCCTCAATAACCATTCACGGGCATAAAACCACTAAAAAAGGGAAATTACCAGAAGCAGTGCTTTGTGATTTTTCTGTAATTTCAAGTGCGCCACTGCTCCTTGCCAAGAGCGGGCTTGGAGATTCACTGGCAAGACCAACAGCGCAGGCAGACTGGTTACTTTCACATTTGTTGTTAGGGAGTTCTTATGATGAAACGCCATTTAAACTGCTCACTGATACTGAGGCAGAATTATTTGATAGCGCGGCAGGCATTGCTAAAAATGATCCGCATATGGTCAGGAAACTGGTGGAATTACTGCTGCTTTCGGGAATAGGAATGACTATATCCGGTGGCAGTTATCCGGCAAGCCAGGGTGAACATATGATTGCCCATACTTATAATATGCTGGGAAAAGCTAATAATAAAATGAAGCCATTGCACGGTGAAGAAATAGCCGTCACCAGTTTATTTATGGCAAAGCGGCAGGAAAATTTACTCAATTCTCTGCCTAAATTATGTAGCGGAATTTTTGATAAAAACTATTTAGCAGAATTTTTTGCCGATGAGTTAATAACGGAATTTGAAACTGAATTTGGTAAAAAACAGAAATCAATTTTGTCCCTGCAAATAGAAAGTATAAACAAAACAAAATGGGAAGAGATTAGCGACAAAATACAGGAAATAATTTTACCGGCAGGAAAGATAGAAAATATCATAAAGAAGGCGGAATTACTAGCTATACCGGAACAATTAGGCTGGTATGATAAAGATTATCAAGTAGCTTGTGATACTGCCCGCTTCACCCGTGACCGCTTTACATTTTTAGATGTTGAGTAAACTTCTTGTTCATCCTCTCCTCCTGCGGGAGAGGATAGTTTTTGTTACCGCGCATACTTAATGCGTGGGTTACAAAAACTTGGTGAGGGGTATACGAATTACGAACTACGACTTACGTAGCACCCCCCACCCTAACCCTCCCCCGCAAGGAGGGAGGGGAAAGGATTCAAATTAATCAATCTGCATTTATCCTAATCAAAGCCGAGCATACGTAACAAGAAAGAGGTAAAATGACGCAAGCCATACCTGTCAGGAACAATATTCCGCCCTGCCCTCCTGCGTCTTGCCCACTTGCTGCTGCAAAAATCAGCACCGGGATATAAAGTGGCATAACCACCAATGCCTGCAATAAACCACCACGTTTACTGCCGATGGTAAGGGCGGCTCCTATCGCTCCCAGCGCAACCATTGTCGGCGATGCCAGCAATAATATTAATATTGCATATATTGCCTGTTCTAATGAGAAACCTGCCATTATTGCCAACAAGGGTGATACTAGCAGAATAGGAATAATATGCGAACACCACTGCCCACATATTTTGGCAAATACTAATAATTCCAATAACACCGGCTGCAACAGTAGTTGCTCCAGAGTTCCATCTTCATGGTCACGTTCAAACAACAATGGCAAAGTAGTTATAATCGCAAGCAATGTGCTTACACACATAATAGCGGCAGCATATTTGGTCATTGCTTCGGGCCCTATGGCAAAAGTAAAAAGCGTCACCACAATCACATAGAATGCACATGCACCAAACGCCCCTCCTCCCTTGCGAAAAGAAAGGCTGATAACCTGGCTAAGGATAAGGAAAAAGATTCTCATCAGCCTTCTCCCGCTCTTTTATTCTCTGCCCTGAAATCATCAAGCCATAACGTGTGAGTGGCAATAGCCGAATTCATAATATGCGAGGCAACCACCACAATCCCACCCTGTTTTACACGCGACTCGATAAGATTTGCCGTAAGGGTGACGGCATCTTCATCCAGAAAATTAGTCGGTTCATCGAGCAGCCAGAGCTTGCACGGTGAAACAATCAGCCGTGCCAAGGCTATACGCCGTTGCCAACCAGCCGATAGCTGTGCAGCCGGAACATCAGCAAAACGCTGGAGATTGTAAAATGATAGCGCTGCCTGTATCAATACTTCTGTATCATATAGTTTTGCCCAGAATTCCAGATTCTCATAAACTGTGGCATCCCCTTTTACGCCACTCTTATGACCGATCATCATCAAATCGTTTTTGAAATAATTATTGTCTTTAAGCGGAACATTGTCCCACAATATATCACCACCATCCGCTGGTAATAGGCCGGAAAGAATTTTTAATAATGTCGTTTTTCCAACACCGTTCGCTCCCTTAAGCAAAAGCAGGCTGCCTTCCTGCAGGCAAAAACCCAGATGCTCAAAAATGATACGATCTCCACGAATACAGCGTAAATTTTCACAAATTAACATTATTTTATCCACCTACTAACGAAGATTTAATACTTTTCATTAATGCTATAATGTCGTAGCAAACCAACCAGCTATATATTATACATGAACATGTGTATGTATTTAATAAGGAGAATAATGTGAAACACAAGAGCAAGAATTCGTTTGGCGCAAAATCATCACTCAATGTTGATGGCAAGCAGTATGAATATTATAGCTTGCCGGCTGCTTATAAGATTTTAGGTGGTGATGTTTCCCGCCTTCCTTATAGCCTGAAGGTGCTGCTGGAAAATTTATTGCGTTATGAAGATGATGTAAGCGTCAGTGCTGATGATATTCGTGCTTTTGGCGATTGGACTAAAAATAAAACATCAGACCGCGAGATAGCGTTCCGCCCTGCCCGCGTGCTTATGCAGGATTTTACCGGTGTTCCAGCAGTAGTGGATTTAGCGGCGATGCGTGATGCCATGCAGAAACTAGGTGGCAATGCCGAAAAAATTAACCCGCTTTCGCCTGTGGATCTGGTTATTGACCATTCAGTTATGGTGGATAATTATGGTGATGCGAATGCCTATTCCAAGAATGTGGATCTGGAAATGGAGCGCAATAAAGAGCGTTATGAGTTCCTGCGCTGGGGACAAAATGCTTTCAATAATTTCCGCGTTGTTCCTCCTGGTACCGGTATCTGCCATCAGGTAAATTTAGAATATCTGGCGCAGACTGTTTGGGTTGATGAGAATGTTGCCTATCCTGATACTCTGGTTGGTACAGACAGCCACACGGTTATGATAAACGGTCTTGGTGTGCTTGGCTGGGGTGTTGGTGGTATTGAAGCGGAAGCAGCGATGCTTGGGCAACCAGTTTCAATGCTTATTCCTGAAGTTGTCGGTTTTAAACTAACCGGAAAATTAAAAGAAGGCACAACCGCAACTGACCTTGTACTCACAGTTACACAGATGCTACGTAAAAAAGGTGTAGTTGGTAAATTCGTTGAATTTTTTGGTTCTGGTCTGGACAATCTGCCACTTGCCGATCGTGCGACTATTGCCAATATGGCACCGGAATATGGTGCGACTTGCGGTATATTCCCGATTGATGCCGAAACCATCAACTATCTGAAACTCACCAGCCGTGAACCACAGCGTGTGGCATTGGTTGAAGCTTATGCAAAAGCACAGGGAATGTGGCGTGATGCTACCTATGCCGATCCAATTTTTACAGATGTTTTAGAGTTAGATATGGGAAGTGTTGAACCGTGCCTTGCCGGACCGAAACGCCCGCAAGACAAAGTTTTACTTTCTAAAGCAAGCAGCTCATTTCTGGAATCTCTACCAGAACTCAACAAAGATAATAAAACTCCAAATTCTGCACTTAGCACCGAACGCCTAGAACATGGAAGCGTGGTTATAGCTGCTATCACCAGCTGCACCAACACCAGCAATCCTTATGTCATGATTGCTGCCGGTTTAGTTGCCCGTAATGCTGTTGCCAAAGGAATTAAACCTAAATCATGGGTCAAAACCTCGCTCGCGCCAGGCTCTAAGGTTGTTACTGAATATCTGGAGCAGTCAGGGCTTAATAAAGCACTTGATACAATAGGTTTCAATCTGGTTGGATATGGATGTACTACTTGTATAGGTAATTCAGGCCCTCTGCGGGAAGAAATAGAAGCTGAAATCAAAGATAAAGGTCTTGTGGTTGCTTCTGTTCTTTCTGGTAACCGTAACTTTGAAGGACGTGTTCACCAGTTGGTGAAAGCCAATTATCTTGCCTCTCCTCCGCTGGTCGTTGCTTACGCATTGGCTGGCAGCATGAATATAGATATAACCAAAGAAGCAATAGGAATTGGTAGTGACGGCAAGCCGGTTTATCTGAAAGATATCTGGCCGAGCAATAAGGAAGTTGCAGATACCGTCATGAAATGTGTAACGGCTGAAATGTACCGTAAAAAATATGCCGATGTATTTGCGGGCGAGCCATCGTGGCAGGCAATTCCAGTTGGTAAAGGCAAAACTTATAATTGGGATGCAAACAGCACTTATATACAAAATCCACCTTATTTTGTTGATTTGAAAGCTGATGCAACAGACGCGACCCATGACATAGAGAACGCAAGAATTCTTGCATTGTTCGGTGATTCAATCACTACTGACCATATTTCACCTGCCGGCAATATCTCAAAAACTTCGCCAGCAGCTAAATATCTCTCAGGAAAAGGAGTTGCTGCTGCCGACTTCAACTCTTATGGAGCAAGACGTGGTGGGCATGACGTAATGATGCGCGGAACATTCGCTAATATCCGCATTAAAAACGAAATGCTCGGTGGCGAAGAAGGTGGCAATACTTTATATTATGCGCCCGCTGCCGACATCGGGACAAACGGCGAAAAGATGAGTATTTATGATGCCGCCATGAAATATAAAGCTGACAAAACCTCTCTGGTAGTTATTGCCGGTAAGGAATATGGCACCGGCTCATCGCGTGATTGGGCAGCAAAAGGCACTAAATTGTTGGGTATAGAAGCCGTTGTTGCGGAAAGCTTTGAACGTATCCACCGCAGCAATCTGGTGGGAATGGGCATCTTACCACTTACTTTTGAAGGCGATACCACACGCAAAAGTCTGAATCTGACCGGCGATGAGAATATCAGCATAGTTGGCTTGAAAGCAGGAATTAAGCCACGTATGCAGGTTAAAATGTTAATAAAACGCAAGGATGGTAGTAGCGAAACTGTACCTCTTCTCTGTCGCATTGACACTTTGGATGAGCTGGAATACTATAAAAATGGTGGTATTTTACAATATACTATTAAGAATTTGCTAAAATCCGCGTAACAGATTAAACAGATTAAAAAGACTGAATGACCGATAAACCTACCAATAATTCAGATTTAATGCGCACCATAATTCTGGTGTATGGTTTGCTTGAAGATGGCAACCCATTCTGGGTGTTTGTTGCGGTTAAGCCAAGTCAGTATCAACCATTCATCACCGCCCAGAAAAATGGTACTCTGAACCTCTATCAATTTGAGACATATGGTGAAATCATAGTTTCCGGAGTTGGTAAATCTCCGCCGGATGAAATAACCATCAAAGTTGCGGAAATGTATCAGACAGATCCGGAAAAGCTGAAGGCGCAAGTTGCGGAGTAGCGGCATGAGCCTCGACAGCACATCCGTTGCCCGTGCAACACTCGCTAGGGAGATTACCCTTGTAGAATCCACCCGTGAAGACCACCAGCGGGAAGCTCAGGAATTAATAACAAAAATATTGCCCAAAACCGGAAAGTCACTGCGCATAGGCATTACCGGCGTGCCAGGTGTGGGCAAATCAACCTTCATTGAAACATTCGGTCTATACCTTATTTCACAAGGTCATAAAGTCGCGGTTCTGGCAATCGACCCATCCAGCACCAAAACTGGTGGCTCAATACTTGGCGATAAAACCCGCATGGCGAACCTTGCCCAGCATGAATCGGCTTTCATCCGCCCATCACCAACTTCTGGCTCATTGGGAGGTGTGGCGCGGCGCACGCGTGAGGCAATGCTACTTTGTGAAGCGGCTGGCTATGACGTAATTATTGTCGAAACCGTAGGGGTTGGGCAGTCGGAAATCGAAGTTGCCGATATGGTTGATATGTTTATGTTGCTACTGCTCCCAGCCAGCGGAGATGAATTGCAAGGCATTAAAAAAGGCATAGTTGAACTGGCTGATATGGTGGTTGTTAATAAAGCCGATGGTGATCTAGTGGCTGGGGCAAAGCGCGTGCAGGGTGATTATAAAGCGGCACTACGGATGCTGCATCCAGCATCAAATAACTGGAATCCACCGGTTGTCACCTGCTCCGCCCTTACCAATCAAGGCATTTTAGAAATCTGGCAAAAAGCCGAAGAATTCAGGAATATCATGCATGAATCCGGCGAGCTGGAAAAAAAGCGCAGCCAGCAAGCAGTGTCATGGATGTGGAAAGAAATAAAGGAAACTCTCATCAGCAGATTTTTGAATCAGCCCGGTATGGAAGGTAAAATACAGGCAATGGAAACAGATGTAGAAGCTGGAAAAAAACCAGCAACGCAAGCGGCGTTGGAGTTGTTGTCATCCTGAGCGAAGCGCAAGCGCAGCACAGGATCTCGCAAAATTGATAAAGATCCTGCGCAATTGCTATGCAATTCGCAGGATGACGATTAAACGTCCAGATTTTCAACACTGAGCGCGTTGCTGACGATGAAGTCACGGCGCGGCTCTACAATATCTCCCATAAGCGTGGAGAAAATTGTTTCCGTTTCCGCGTCATCTTCAATTTTCACTTGCAGCAGGCGGCGGGTTTCTGGATTCAGTGTGGTTTCCCAAAGCTGCTCCGGATTCATTTCACCGAGACCTTTGAAACGGTTGATGGTTGAACCTTTCTTAGCCCATTCCATCATCGTGTTATACAGCGCAATCGGCGTTGCGATAATCGCACTATTCTGTTTGCGGGTAAGAGTTGATTCTCCGGCAAAATATTCATCAAGATAGGGAATCTGCGCAGCAATATCAAAAGCATCCTTGCTATGCAGGTATTTCTCTTCGATGAAGAAAATTTCTTCAACACCACGCACCATGCGACGGATTTTGAATATTCCTGCATCAAATGTACAAGCCCAGCCAGCCTGTTCACCGAGAAGTTTTGCTAGTGATTTTTCCCATGCACCAGCTTTTTCAACACTACCATCCTTGCCATCAAAAACATGGGCAAGAGCCGCAGCCTCAATCAGATGCACCGGAATTTTCTTAGCAAGAGAAGAAACTGATTTAGCGATTTTTGATGCTTTGGTGAGCACGGTGTGAAGTTCATCTACACTCAGTATTTTTCCATTTACCAAGGTCAAGCTTGCATCTTCCAGACTACTGGTCTGCAAATGCTGCTCCAGAGCCTCATCATCCTTCAAATATACATCATGATTGCCACGACGCATTTTATATAGCGGTGGCTGGGCGATATAGAGATAGCCCCTATCAATAAGCTCGCGCATCTGACGGAAGAAAAATGTAAGCAGCAGCGTGCGTATATGCGAACCATCCACGTCCGCGTCGGTCATGATAATGATTTTGTGATAACGGGCTTTTTCTATGTTAAATTCATCGCGACCAATGCTGGTGCCAATCGCAGTAATCAGCGTGCCAACTTCCTGACTGCCAAGCATTTTATCAAAACGCGCCCGCTCAACATTGAGGATTTTTCCTTTAAGTGGCAAAATCGCCTGATAATTACGGCTGCGACCTTGCTTTGCTGAACCACCCGCCGAATCACCCTCTACTATGAATAATTCAGACTTTGCCGGATCACGCTCCTGACAATCCGCGAGCTTCCCAGGCAAGGAAGAAATATCCAGCGCGCCTTTACGGCGGGTAAGCTCACGAGCTTTGCGGGCAGCTTCGCGCGCTGCCGCCGCTTCAATAATTTTGCCGATAATTGCCCGCGCATCTTGTGGATGCTCTTCCATCCACTGCGCCAGCTTGTCATAAACATAGCTTTCCACTACCGGACGAACTTCCGAACTGACCAGCTTATCCTTAGTCTGCGAAGAAAATTTCGGATCCGGAACTTTTACCGAAACAATGGCGGTTAAGCCTTCACGTGCATCATCGCCGGTGATTGCCACCTTCTCTTTTTTCGACATGCCGCTTTCTTCAAAATATTTATTGATAGCGCGGGTAAGCGCGGCGCGGAAACCGATAATATGCGTTCCACCATCACGCTGGCGGATGTTATTGGTGAAAGCCAGAACGTTTTCGTGATAAGAATCATTCCATTGCATGGCAACTTCAACGCCCATTCCATCGCGCTCACCCTTGATTACCACGGTGTTATGCAAAGAGTTTTTACCCTTATCTAGATATTGCGCGTAAGCTTCTGTTCCGCCCTCGTAATAAAATTCTATTTCAGTTACCGGATCGGTACGTTCATCCTTAAGCAAAATATGCACGCCGGAATTAAGGAACGCCAACTCGCGCAAACGATGTTCCACCGTGGCTAAGTTAAACTCAGTCATAGTGAAAGTTTCTTTGGAAGGCAGGAAGGTTACACTTGTACCTTTCTTGTCTGGTGCTGCGCCAATTTCCGTTAGGTGTTGTGTTACATCTCCGTGCGAAAATTTTGCTTCATACTGCTTGCCGTTGCGCCAAATGGTAAGATTCAAATATACCGATAGCGCATTCACCACCGACACACCAACCCCGTGCAACCCGCCGGAAACTTTATAGGAATTCTGGTCGAATTTACCGCCAGCATGCAATTGCGTCATGATAACTTCGGCAGCCGACACACCTTCACCTTCGTGAATATCCACAGGGATTCCGCGCCCATTATCCGTAACTGAACATGAACCATCAGCGTTAAGGCTGACCGTTACCAAGTCGCAATGCCCGGCCAAAGCTTCATCGATTGCGTTATCCACTACCTCATAGATCATGTGATGCAAACCAGAGCCATCATCAGTGTCGCCGATATACATCCCCGGACGTTTACGAACCGCTTCCAGACCTTTTAAAACCTTGATCGAATCCGCGCCATAGTCATTCTGTGCGTCTTGTTCCATTTTTCTCGCTTCCGCTGTTTTAGTCATTTTTGTTCTCTACCATAATCAGGATTTAAATTTGCATGTAACTGTTTACTGGGACTAATATCTGAGTGGAGTTTTCTAATTAAAGATAAAGCATTAGTTCTTTGAGAGTACCAAATAGGAATATAAACAATTAAACTAATTGCCAAAAAACCGAACAAACTAAACAATCCATACACTCTAACAGCCACTCCCCCGAGCAGCCCATAATACAAATCTAAAAGATATGCTAAGCAAAATACACTCAGCAAAATACCTAATGCATTATGGAATTTTCTTCTTTCCTTAAGGTCGGAGTAAAGTGCCCTTCTTAGCAACTTATCTTCTTCTTTTGTCAGTTCCATATTTTATTCCTCAACGTTCTATTGCTTTGCTTTTACCTTACATGATAAGCTTGATTCTTTTATATTCTGGACACTAGCAGAACAGGAAGTTTTTAAAAGCTTTTTTTACTAATATTTTCAACTAAAAATGCAGGGATTTACTTTGGTTTTTGCGCATTATTGGTAAGGCGTGATGATATGTTCATTTTGTGCGCATAAATTGCATCAACAATTATGATATTATCCACAGAAATATGAAAAAATATTGAATAGGGAAAGCCTATAATATTCCATTTGCGAAATTGATGAGAGCTTGCGTATCTGAATTTCTTTCCAGAATTATAAACCGCGCAGGAGTATGGCGATTTCTGAATAAATAACAAAGCAGAATCAACCGAATGTATGAATTTTATAGAAACATCCCTGCCCGCATTTTCATTATAATAATTAGAAAGCTCCCGCCATTGACGTATAAACAGGACACTTTGGCGTATTTTGAACATGTTTACTTGTTTAGTGAATCAATTAATTCTTGTGCGAAGTTGGGGTTATAGTCTACATACTCATTTTCTTCAATGGCTTGCGTAAGTAGCGCGTTTATTTCCCTTTGTTCGTTCGTTTCAGTTTTTTCCATATATCTGCGGATGAGATCACGCACAAATTCACTAGGGGTTTCATATAAACCGCCTTCGCCTGTTATTTCCCCAACAAAGCGTGCAAGTGGTTCCGGCAATGTTGCATTAAGGCGTTTTACTGGTGTGGAAGCCATACTAAGTTCCTTTCATAATTAACACCAAATATCATACCATATTCATATTAAATGTGCAATAGATGCGATAAAATGCTTCAATATTGCACAATATCGCCGTTATCGACTGCAAAAAACTGAGCTTTTCCAGCTAAATCGGCAAATAATCCCGCATCTGTGCCTGTCATCCACACCTGCGCGCCGGTATCAAAGATTTCTTCAAATAACTCAGTCCGTTTTATACTATCAAGATGCCCTGCTACTTCATCCAGCAAAATGATGGGAACAACCCCATGCCACAACGCACCGGAACGCGCCTGCGCCAATATAATCGATAGCATCAAAGCTTTTTGCTCGCCCATTGAGCAATTTTCCGCCTGCATGTTTTTGCCAAGATGGGTGACTTTAAGCTCACTGCGGTGCGTGCCAATTAAAGTCCTGCCTGACGCCGCATCCTGATTTCTGTAACTGGCAAAGGCATTTTTCAACAAATTTTCGCATTCCACTGCCGATTTGCCATTCTTCAGCAAATTCTCGGCAAAACCGGAAACATCTATATAAGCCTTGGGAAAACTTAGTGGTGACGCGGAAATGGTATAATTAATATGCTCACAGGTTGAAATTCTGGCAAGAGCAATGGAAGAAGCACATTCTGCCATTTTTTGTTCCAGTACGCAAAGCCAGCCGGTATCCGCTTTGCCATATTGCAGCAATTTATTGCGTTCGCGCATGGCATATTCATAGTCATTAACCCGCGTGGCATGTTCAGCGTCAAAACCAAACACCAACCGGTCAAGGAATTTGCGCCCTGCAGACGATCCTTCGCTAAATAGCTGCTCCATTTGTGGAGTAAGCCAGATAAGCGAAACATGCCGCGCCAGTTCTGCTTGCCCACGCACTATTTTTTCATCTATTTTGACAATGCGTTTATCAATATTTTCTACGGTTTCTGTGTCTCTGCCCGTGCCTATTTTAACCTCACCCATGCGTCCGTTTATGTTGGCAGCTATTGCCCAAGGAGAAGTTGTCAACGGTCGGCGGTCGGCGGTCGGTAATGAGTCTAACTCCGATAATTTGGCACGACGCAGCCCTCGCCCCACACTAAGCAATGAAATCGCCTCTAATATATTGGTTTTTCCTGCACCATTTTCGCCAGTAAGCACCACTGGAACAGACGATGTCTCTATCCGCGCATATTCATAATTACGGAAATTGGAAAGGGTAAGCGAAGAAATGGAAAGTTTTTTAACATCAGAGTTTTGGTTACCAGAAGCCGTACCTGATAAATTATCTTCCTTTATCGCAATATCATCAATGCTTGACATCAGGAGTTTTACAGCTTTTCACACGTTGTTGCACTGAAGCCGGTTTCCAATAGGATTCATCGCCAGCGATTTTCTCTAGCATCTCAATTGATTTTTCATTTAAGACAGGAATGGTGGCAGTTGTAAAATCACCCTCGCCGAAAATCATACCGGAATCAGGGTAATCACGGAGAAAATCTTCTTTTTTGGTTTCGTCGGGCATATAGGTCGTAAATTTATCCTCAGACACTGTATATTTTATCAGCATATATTTATTATTCGGATCTTTTACCATCAGGAATTTTTTATCGCCCAAAAGCAATGTACGATATAAAGACGAATCTTTCTTTCCATTATCAATCGCCAGATAATTCTTACCAGATACAACAAATGACATGCAATCTTTGCCATCATCGCCGCTAAGCCATGCTCCACCAATAGATTGGTCGATAATCCCCTTCTGCCAATACTTGCCAATATCAGTAACGTAGATACATGACACCAGAAGCAGACACAAAAAAGGCAACGCCAAAAAGCATTTTATTCTCTGGAGATTAGTCATACCCGCATCGGCATTATCACGTATAGTGAACTGACATCGGCAGTATCGCGCACCAATGCCGGAGAATTACCATCATTGAGCAGGAATTGGACGGTATCACCATCAATCTGAGTCATCATATCGAGCAAATAGCGTGAATTAAAACCAATCTCAATCGGGGTAGATGAATAGTTTATCTCTATTTCCTCAGATGCCACCTGATCCCCGCTTCCTGCGTTCAGAGTCAGCTTCCCACTTTCCAATTGCAACTTAATAGCACGCGATTTTTCGGAAGAAATAACCGATACGCGGTCAACCGCATCCTTAAATATTTTACAGTCTACTTCCATGAGCTTTTCATTGGCGGCTGGAATTACTCTTTCATAATCAGGGAAATTACCATCAATTAACTTGGAAACCAGCACCGCATCGCCATAAACAAAACGGATTTTAGTTTCAGACAAGGAGATTTCAACATCCCCTTCCCCATTTTCTAACAATTTACGCAGTTCTTGAATAGTCTTACGTGGCACAATAACTCCTGACATTCCATCAGCACCAGCAGGAACAGCAACTTCAACACGAGCAAGGCGATGCCCGTCCGTGGCAACCGCCCGCAGGACTTTTTCATCACCACTACCAGCTACGTGCACATATATACCATTCAGATAATAACGGGTTTCCTCATTGGAAATAGCAAAGCTGGGTTTTTCAATGAGTGCCAAACATTCTGCTGATTTAAGAGAAAAATTATGGCTGAATTCACCATCCGCCATAACTGGAAAATCCTCGATAGGAAGACAAGCAAGCGAAAAGCGGGATTGTCCAGCGCGAATGGCAATCTTACTGCCGTCATCACTGGTTGTCAGCTCAATTTGCAATCCTTCAGGAAGCTTGCGGACAATGTCATAAAGCGTATGTGCCGGAACTGTGGTTGAACCGGATTTGCTTACTTCCGCCGGAACTTTTTCGACAACTGCTATATCCATGTCAGTGGCGGTCAGTGACACTTCGCTACCTTTAGCGTCAATTTTTATATTTGAAAGAACCGCAATAGTCCCACGTTTCTCAACAACTGACTGCACATGGCCAAGACTTTTCAATAAATTCGTACGCTCAATAACAAACTGCATAAGATTTTCTTATAATTATGGGTTGATAACGGAGTGAATATAACAGTGAAAATTAACTTTGCAAATTAATGTTGCAAAACAATTCTTATTGACTCTTTATGGTAGTTATTATCTCTAAATTTAAATAATTTAAGGAGAAAAATATGAAGTTAGTAAAAATATTAGGTGCGGTTCTATTTGCAGCGACTTCTGTATTTTCATCGGGATATGGTCATGCAGCCGATACTATTGAGCTGCTCAATGTATCTTATGATCCAACCCGCGAGTTATATGATAAATATAATAATTTGTTTGTGCAGCACTGGAAGGAAAAATCCGGTCAGGATGTAAAAATAAACCAGTCACATGGTGGCTCCGGCAAGCAGGCCCGCTCGGTGATTGACGGGTTACAGGCTGATGTCGTTACTCTCGCCCTCGCCTATGACATTGATGTTATGGCTGATAAAAGAAAATTATTACCAGCAGATTGGCAGAGCAAACTTGCTGGTAATAGTTCGCCTTATACCTCAACCATTGTGTTTCTGGTACGTAAAGGAAATCCAAAGAATATAAAAGATTGGGATGATCTGGTTCGGGAAAATATTAAGGTGATAACTCCGAACCCCAAAACCAGTGGTGGCGCACGCTGGAATTATCTGGCGGCATGGGCATATGCCAAGGAAAAATTCGCTGGTGATGAAAGCAAAATTAAAGGCTTTATAAGCGAATTATTCAAGCGTGTTCCGGTTCTTGATGCCGGTGCGCGTGGTGCAACCACAACATTTGTTCAGCGCGGAATAGGCGATGTGCTGATTAGTTGGGAAAATGAGGCGCATCTTGCTAAAAAAGAATTGGGCAAAGGAGAATTTGAGATAGTGTATCCTTTGATCAGTATATTGGCTGAGCCACCTGTGGCTGTGGTGGAAAAGAATGCCACCCGCAGAAAAACCCTTGAGTTGGCAAATGAATATCTGGCGTTCTTATATAGCCCGCAAGCTCAGGAAATAATTGCCCAGAATTTTTACCGCCCTTACGATAAAAAAGTTTTAGAGAAACATGCTGAAATATTTCCGGCAATTAAAACTGTGACAATTGCAGACCTTGGCGGTTGGAAAAAAGTCCAGAAAGAGCATTTTGACGATGAAGGCAGCTTTGACCAGATTTATGGAAGCAATTAGAAAAAATCTAATCAACTAACTCTGCAACAACCTGCTCAGCATTTCGATGTCCTGCATGAATTCGTGGTCGGAAGCACTTAGCTCCTCAACACGTTTAACCGCGTGCATCACTGTAGTATGATCTTTTCCACCAAAACGGCGACCAATTTCCGGTAAGCTTTTACTGGTAAATTTCTTCGATAGATACATAGCCACCTGACGCGGACGAGCAACTTGGCGGGCGCGCCTTGCCGAATGCATATCGGATACTTTGATATTATAATGGCTGGCGACTTGTTTTTGTATATCTTCGATAGAAATGCGGCGGTCATTAGCGCGCAATAAATCATGCAGAACTTCCTGCGTGCTTTCAAGCGTAATCGGTCGACCAACCAGCGTTGCATGCGCCACTACGCGGTTCAACGAGCCTTCCAGCTCGCGAACATTAGATGTTATTTTATGAGCAAGGAACTCCATAACTTTTTGTGGAATCGACAAGCCTTGCATCTGCTCGATTTTTGACTGGAGAATACCAAGGCGCAGCTCGTAGCTGGTGCTGTGAATATCGGCAACCAAGCCCCAGCCGAGGCGCGAGCGAACACGCTCTTCTATTCCTTCCAAATCAGAAGGCGAGCGATCGCCGGAAATAACTAACTGTTTATTCTGGTCAACGAGGGCGTTAAATGTGTGGAAAAATTCTTCCTGAGTTGAGTCTTTACCGCTGATGAACTGCACATCATCAATCATCAACACATCTACCGAACGGAAATGTTCTTTGAAAGCCAAAGCTTCTTTAAACCGTAAGGCACGAATAAATTGATACATAAATTTTTCGGCAGAAAGATATAAAACCCGTCTTTCCGGACTGTTTTTGCGGATGTGCCAGGCTATAGCATGCATCAAATGGGTTTTGCCAAGCCCAACCCCGCCATACAGAAACAAAGGATTGCAGCCCTGCACAACGTTTGCTGATTCGGCAACGCGCCTTGCCGCAGCATGCGCCAGTTCATTAGGTTTGCCGACAACAAAATTATCGAATGTGTAGCGCGGGTCAAGGGGTGCGCCCATCTGAACATCAATATCAAGCGGTGCAACTTCAACCGCCTGTGCTACCGGCTGCCAGCTTTGCGGTGTCAATACGCTGAATTTTTGCGGAGTAGCTGATGCACTATCAGTTGAAGCAGGTGCTGATGCAACAGCCACGACCAACTCAATTGCATAGCCTTCTGCAACTCCTTCTTCTGCCCATAAAGCATGTATATCATTTATATAATTCTTATTTATCCATTCGCGCATAAAACGCGTGGGAACATTTATTTGTATATAACCGGATTTGCTGCCGATAAATGATAGCGGTTTTAACCAACTGCGAAATACAGCATCACCGAAACGTGTGTTCAATTTACTACTGACATTCTGCCAGGCTGCAGCAAGAAGATCATCTATTGTTTCGTTCTGATGGTGTTGCAACAGTGCCATATTTTATCCCTGCATCCATGGAAGATTATTATATTTCCAACCGCTTTTTTTACTGCGATGCCCTATTTCATCGGCATCACCCTCGAATCCGCCGGTGACATTAAAGCAATATCTATGCCCAACTTTCGTCATTGCCACAGCAGCATCAAGCGAACGCCCACCTGACCTGCAAATAAAAAATAATGGGGTATCAATGTGAACTGATGAATCAGAAGTCAATTCTTCAATAAATTTTGGATTCTGTGCAAAAGATGGATATATCTTCCATGAGACCGTGAGGAGTTTACTTGGTGTACCAGCTAAATTTGGCATTCCCGTAAACTGCCACTCAGGAACAGTACGAACATCAACTAAAATTGACGGATTAACACTGATGTAATCAAAAGCTTCTTCAGGAGAAACTTCTCCAGCATAACTGAGTCCGGATATTTTACCCTGTCCAGCCTTATCTACAAGCGCGCAGAAAGGGCTTTCAGGTTGCAACTTAGCAGATTCAAATACCATAAATTCAGCACCACCATCACCCGTTAAAAGAAGACAAAGCTATAGCGTCCGCTTGTTAATCAGCGGTATGAAACATCAAAAATACAAGAAACTGTAATAAATTAAGCGGCCAGGTTTTTAATACGTGCAGATAGTCGGCTGAGCTTGCGAGATACAGAACCCATTTTCATAACACCTTTACTAACACCACGCATCAATTCCGGCTGCGCTTCCTTAAAAGCCTGCTGCGCCTCAGATTTTTTGCCATCAGCGATAGCAAGCTCAACCTTTTTCACAAAGGTACGAATACGGCTTACCCGCGCCTTATTTACTTCAGTACGTGCTGCCGTTTGGCGAATTCTTTTCTCTGCCGACTTATGATTAGCCATGTGTTATGTCCGTTACCTAAAATTATTTAATTTGAATATACTTAAAACTTCTGTAAAACTTCTTCTGTAAAACTTCTGTGTCCCACCGTGTCGACTCTGTATTGCCGTAATGGGAGAGTCAATCTAGAGGCGTTTTTAGCGTTCGTCAAGCGCAATTAAGTATAAAATCGTATTTTTTTATAATGGCTGCAACCATTGATTTTGCTGATATTTTAGTTAATATTCGCTCTTACAATCAGGTTCTTTCTATAATTACACCCAATAAGTTATACACAGGGCTGGAATATGCTGATTTTGCTATTTTTCGTATGGCATTAACGGTTGAATTACAATATAACCTTAAATTATCACCAATGTTATATTATTAAACAAAATCAAACCGATTATGCGCCTTCTTTACCACACGCCACTTTCTCCATTCTGTAGAAAAATCAGGATGATGCTTAAGGAAAAAGGTCTGGAATTCGAACTGGTTCAGGAAAATCCATGGGATAAGAATCTGGATTTTTTTGCTCTTAATCCGGCCGGAGAAGTTCCGGTGCTGGTTGAGGATAACGGGACTGTTGTTTCCGGTGCTTATGCCATAAGTGAATATCTGGAGGAAGCCTATCCGGCCATATCAATGCTTGGTAGTAGCGCAACTGAGCGGGCCGAAGTCAGGCGGATTATCGACTGGTTTGACCATAAATTTGACTATGAAGTAACCAGAAACGTGCTTTTTGAAAAAGCTTTCAAACATTATTTTGGCTATGGCGAACCAAGCTCTGCAGCCATTCGCATTGGCAAGCATAATATTTTATATCATCTCGATTATATCGGTTACCTTGCCAATGAACGCTATTTTCTGGCAGGTGATTCTCTGACTCTTGCTGACCTTGCCGCCGCTTCCCATATATCGGCACTTGATTATCTGGGGGATATAGACTGGGAATATAACAAAATGGCACAAAGCTGGTACGCCCTTATCAAATCACGTCCTAGTATGCGTAATATCCTTATCGAGCGCGTACATGGCTTCCGTCCGCCGGTTTATTATGAGAATCCTGATTTCTAAAATTAACCGAATGAATAGACAAAGGAAGCAATTATGTTACACGATCAGAATGACCAGAACGGTCGGATAAGTTATAAACGAGCATTATTCATCGCACCTTTATCAGCCTTCCCGATTATCCTAGTTTTTGGAATTATAAGAGATTCCTCAATTAATGATTTCAGCAGCATACGGGCTTTCTTGTTTCTGGGACTGTTTCCCGCGCTTGAGGCGTTTTCTATCACGGTTGGATATTATCTGTTCGAAGTCACTGTTTTCTTGATAGTTTTGAGGTGTGCACCGAAATTATTAAGCAGCCTCGGTAGAACCATTCTGGTAGGCCTTATTAGTGCAGAGATGCTCTTATGGATTCACTTCTATGGCTCCACACATTGGCAACTTGATGATAGGATATCGTTTTCTGCGCTTTTTGCCGCATGTGGATTGGCGACCGGTTTAATATTCCACCGCCTAAGCCATATGGCATCAACTCGCTAGACCTTTGCAATTGTTTATATTGTAAAGATCCCTCGACTTCGCTCGAGATGACAGAAACAAAACAATTACTTTATGTTGTATTTGTCATTTGATAATAATATAAAAATAGCTACCTAAAAATAACCAAAAGGAGAATTCCTATCACAAATTTTGTATATACTGGTGATTTGCCATCAAGCCTTAAATTAGGCGGAGATATTGCCGTTGATACCGAAGCCATGGGGCTTAATAACAAGCGCGACCGCCTTTGCGTGGTGCAGATTTCCGACGGTAATGGCGACGCGCATCTGGTGCAGTTTGAACAGAATAAATACGCTGCCCCAAATCTTATAAAATTGCTTAGTGATGAAAACCATACCAAGATTTTTCACTTTGCCCGGTTTGATCTTTCCATAATGCGGCACTATCTGGGTTTGAGCATTCATAATGTTTATTGCACCCGCACCGCCTCACGCCTTGTTCGCACCTATAGCGACAAACATGGCTATAAGGATATATGCAAGGAGCTTCTTGGCGTTGATGTTTCAAAGCAGCAACAAAGCTCATATTGGGGCGGGCAGACGCTAACTAACGAGCAAATTGATTACGCCGCGTCTGATGTTCTCTATCTGCATAGGCTGAAAGCAAAACTTGACGAAATGTTAGAGCGTGAAGGACGCAGTGAATTGGCAAAAGCAATCTTTAATTTTCTTCCATACCGCGCTGATCTGGATCTTGCAGGTTGGGAAAACGAGGATATTTTTGCCCATAGTTGAATTTAGGGATTAGGCTTTGGGGATTAGGCTTTAGGGATGATAAATAAAAATCAGGATATAAGCCACGGCAAGGCTGTTTTAGGCCAGGAAATAAAGGGTCTTGAAGCTCTGGCAGACAGCCTTGGTGATAAATTCGCTGCGACAGTATCCCTGATTGCCAGCATCAAAGGCAGGGTTATTGTAACCGGCATGGGCAAGAGCGGGCATGTTGCTAAAAAAATCGCCGCTACCATGGCTTCCACTGGCACGCCTGCACATTTTGTCCATCCGGCCGAGGCAAGTCACGGCGATATGGGAATGATCACCAAAGATGATGTTGTTCTGGCATTATCGAATTCTGGTGAAACCGCTGAGCTTTCCGATGTAATAGCTTACTGTAAGCGTTTTTCAATACCTTTGGTGGGAGTGGTAAGACGGCAAGGTTCTATGTTGGTTGAGGCTGCTGATATTGCCGTGGTTCTGCCTGAAATTCCAGAAGCGTGTGACACTGGCGCACCAACCACCTCCACCACCATGATGATGGCTATTGGTGATGCAATAAGCGTTGCGCTGGTGAAAAGGCGTGGTTTCAGCAAACAGGATTTCTCGGTTTTTCACCCGGGCGGTAAACTTGGCAAAGCATTTATCCGTGTTTCCGATTTAATGCATGGTGGCGACGAATTGCCGCTGGTTCAGGAAGATGATGTTATGCGCGACGTGCTGCTCATCATGACCTCCAAACGCTTTGGCTGTGCTGGCGTTGTTAGCAAGGCTAATAAATTAGCAGGTATCATAACCGATGGTGATTTACGTAGGCATATGCACCAGAATTTGCTGGAAAACCTCGCAAAAAATGTGATGAAAGTCAGCCCGCTTACCATCCGTCCGCAAGCACTGGCGGCGGAAGCACTGGCAATCATGAACCAACATTCAATTACCAGCCTGTTTGTAACTGATGCGGAAAGCCCTGTAGGAATAATCCATATTCATGACTGTCTGCGTGCTGGCGTGGCATAGTTATGACATCGATGGCAAAATACACACGTTTTGTTTTCCTGGGTAAAAACTTCTTGTGGATATTATCAGCCGGCATAATAGGGATGGTGGTTTGGATAGCCTCGAATAATACTGCTGATAATGGTGGACGCATGGTATTTACCAACGTGCCAAAAAGCGAGGAACTCCAGAGCATAATGCAGAAACCGCGCTATCATGGCGTTGATGTTCATAACCGCCCATTCACTGTGGAGGCGGACAGCGCATTACAGCAAGATAAGGACACGGTATTATTAGAAAATGTCAGTGCCGACATGACTAGTGATAATAACGCTTGGGTTGCTTTAAAAGCTGGCTCCGGAGTTCTTAATACAACCACCAGACAAATGGAGCTTCTGAAGGGAGTTGAGGTTTTTTACGAGGGTGGTTATCAGTTCCGCACCGACCGCGCTCATATTGATATCGCCAAAGGAACGGTAACTGGTGACCGTAGTATCGAAGGAAACGGTGTGGCGGGTACTATACAATCCAAAAGATTTTCCGTTGCTGAACGGGGGAATATTATAAATTTTAATGATTCCGTAAGAATGTTGTTGTATCCAGATAGGAAGGTTACTAATAAGGCAGCAGTAAAGAAACCTGTTGCCAGCAAAAAACTGCCTGCAAAGCATAATAAAACAGCGGTTAAAAAGCCGGATACAAAGAAGCCTGCCGTGGTTAAAAAGAAGGCTGACGATAGCAAAGTCAAGGCTGGAAAAAACAATAAAACAAAAGCTACTAAAAAAACCAAGGTTAATACAAAGGATAAAAATACTAAAAAAACTAAGCCGCCAGTTAAAAAATAATAATAAGCTATAGCGCTAATAATAACAGTTGTTAAAATAGAAACCAGTTATGCAAAGTTTTAAAATTACATTTATTTTATTTTGTACGATGCTTTATGCATCCGGTTCGTTTGCGGCTGATTCTGCGCTACCAGCAAAGCTTAAATCCAATTCCCCTATAGAAATAACATCTGACGCTCTCCAAGTTCTACAACAAAATAATAAAGCAATTTTTACTGGTCATGTCATAGCTGTACAGGGTGATGTCCGTATAAAATCAGAAAAAATGACTGTTTTTTATAAAGGACAAGAAACTTCCAACAATGATAGCAAGACTGAAAAGAAAGCGGCTTCTGTTACGCCTGCTAAGAGTTCAATTGAAAAAATTGTTGTGGAAAACAATGTTTTCTTAAGCACTCCACAGGAAACCGCCAAAGGTGAAAATGGATTATATGACGTTGTTAACAACAAAGTTTATCTGAATGGCAATGTGGTTCTCACGCGCGATAAAAACGTTCTTAAAGGCGACAAGCTGGTCTATGATTTCAAGACTGGGAAGAGCGAATTAAATGCCGGAGTTTCGGCAACTGAAACTGGAACAACTGGCAAACCGCAGAGGGTTAAGGCGTTATTTATTCCTGATGATAAAAATAATTCGGAAAAGAAATAAGCATATTGATGGTAAATTATTATGGCAAATTTAAAAAATAATAAAAGTGGCGGTTCGTCGGGTAATGCTGCCGATTTTCCTCAGGATTTTGTTGATAGCAATACGCCCAGACTGATTGCTACCAGCAATGGGCTTGAAGTTTCGCATATCGGCAAAAGATATGGCGGTCGCCCTGTAGTGCGTGATGTAAGTCTTAGTGTGCGCCGCGGTGAAGCGGTTGGTCTGCTTGGGCCAAACGGAGCCGGTAAAACCACATGCTTTTACATGATTACCGGGCTTATCCAGCCAGACATGGGAAGGATAATGCTGGATGGCGAGGACATAACCCGTCTGCCTATGTATCGCCGCGCTAGGCAGGGAATTGGTTATCTGCCGCAGGAAGCTTCAATTTTTCGTGGCCTGACTGTTGAGCAGAATATTTTGTCAGTGCTGGAGATTCATGAGAAAAATGTTGATTCGCGCCATGCTCAGCTTGATGAACTGCTTGCCGAATTTTCGATAACTCATTTGCGTCTTGCACAAGGCGTTACCCTTTCTGGCGGTGAACGCCGGCGTGTTGAAATCGCCCGCGCCCTCGCCAGCCGTCCGGCGTTTATCCTGCTTGATGAACCTTTGGCAGGTATTGACCCTATCGCGGTTGATGAGGTGCGGGTGCTGGTAAAGCATCTGAAAAACCGTGGTATCGGTGTACTTATCACTGACCACAATGTACGCGAGACTCTGGACATTATCGACCGCGCTTATATCATGCATGATGGTCGTGTGCTGATGGAAGGAACACCTTCGGAAATCGTGAATAATGTTGATGTGCGCCGGGTTTATCTTGGTGAAAGGTTTAGTTTGTAATTTGCTGGTGGATAGTGGACAGTGGATGGTGTTTTGTGCTATCCGTAATCCATTCACCATTCACCAACCACTATTCACTATCCACCAATCACCACAATGAACGCACCAAAACTCGAACTCAGGCAAGGTCAATCGCTGGTAATGACGCAGGCATTACAGCAGTCGATAAAGCTGTTGCAATGTAATTCGCTTGAGCTGCGTGAGTTTGTAGAACAGGCATTAGAAGAAAACCCTTTTCTTACGCAGGAAGAGCCGGAAGCAAGTGAGACACCTGACTCACAGCTTGAATCTCCTGCCAAAGAAAATAGTGATGAACCGCGTGAGGCGGATTTCAACAGCGATGAAAATTTTTCCGCAGATATGCAGGCAGATGAAAATTTTGGTGAAAGCTGGGATGACAACGAAAGCATAGAAACCGACTATCTGCGTTATGACCAAGGTTCGAGTGGAAATTCGTCCGGCTATGATTCCGAGGATGACGCGCGCAGCATTGATGATAATCCTTCAGCGGGGATTTCCCTGCGCGAACATTTGCTGGAACAGTTGCAGGTTGATGTGCATGAACCGGCTAAACGGCTGATTGGCGCGCATCTGATAGATCTGGTGGATGACGCGGGTTACATCAAGGAGGATCTCACTCCACTATGCGAAACATTTGGCGTTGAAATGAAAGAAATTGATGAAGTCCTTGCTATATTGCAGGGATTTGATCCGGTTGGAATTTGCGCCCGCAACCTCAGCGATTGCCTGAGTTTGCAGCTTAAAGAAAAAAACCGCCTCGACCCGGCAATGCAAAAATTACTTGCTAATTTGAACCTGCTTGCCGATAGCAAATTTGATGAACTGCAAAAAAAATGTGGCGTGGATAAAGAAGATTTGCGTGAAATGATAGCAGAAATCCGCAAACTTAACCCCAAGCCGGGCAGCGGATTCATCCACGAAATATCGCAGACTTTAGAGCCGGATATTTTTGTACGCCGTACGCCCGATGGTAACTGGCATATCGAACTTAATATGGGCAATTTCCCTAAAATAATGGTCAATAAACGCTTCTATAAAAAAGTTACCAGCGAGACAAAAAATAAAAAAGACAAGGATTACCTGAGTGAACAATTCGGCACCGCCAACTGGCTGGTGCGTGCGCTGGAACAACGCGCCCAGACCATGCTGAAAGTGGCGAGCGAACTGGTGAAGCAACAAGACGCGTTTTTCCGCCTCGGTGTGCGCTATATGAAACCGATGACGCTGAAGGATATTGCCGCCGAAACCGGTTATCATGAAAGCACAATATCACGCGTTACCAACGGGAAATATCTGCTCTGTCCGCGCGGAACATTTGAGCTTAAATATTTCTTCACCTCCTCCCTCGCCCGCGCCCAAGGCGGTGGCGAAGATTTCTCCAGCCAGACGGTAAAACATTTCATTTCCGAAATGATTGCCAAAGAATCGGCGGATGAAATCCTGCTCGATGATGATATTGTTGAACTCCTCAAGGAGCGCAATATTACCGTCGCCCGTCGCACCGTCGCTAAATATCGTGAGGCTCTCGGAATCGCATCGTCACCGAAACGGAAAAGAGAGAAGCTGAGTGCAATGATGTGAGTTGTTTGAACTCGTCACTGCGAGCATTTCCTTTGAAATGCGTGGCAGTCCATAATTATAGATATGGATTGCTTCGTCGCACTTTGTTGCTTCTCGCAATGACGAATACCTATCATTTCTTCGCTTTGATGCTGTTTAAAAGCGTTTTGCAGCGTTTCTTTACGGTATTTTTTACTCTATTTAAGAAGTTTTTTATTGAATTCCAATATGTTGATATTTTCATATGCTTAAAATTCCTATTTTAATGTTAGATTATGTTGCATTTTTTTAACCAATTAACCTTTGTACAACACAAAATAACTTAAGATTTATTCCGCAATGGAATATCAGAAGAGATTTTATTATACAGAGATGTTATATAAGCTATTGTAATTGCTGATGGTCTGGAAGTAGGAAAATTGTCATAAAACTGTAGCAATTACCTTCATATAACCTTCATACAATACGCGCCAAAATTTGCTAATATGTGAGAATTGATAATTATGTTAAGACCTCTGCATAATGCATTTTTCGTCATTGCGAGAAGGCGTAGCCTTCGCGGCAATCCAGTAAAATCAAGCATCATAGAAAAATGGATTGCTTCGTTTCACTCGCAATGACGCATTATGCAGAGGTCTTATGTTTGGATAATGGAATGCAGGAAGAATTAAAAGAATCAGCTGATGGGATGGTCGTTGACGGTGTCCACTTGACATCGCATGAAGTGCAGGAATTGAGGAGAAATGGTTTTGATCCGACTCAATATTCTGCTGGTATACTCAGGGAAGTAAAGGCAGCCTGCGCTGATGGAAAAATGATCGAAGATCACGATGACGGCAGTTTGTTAGGTAAATTAAAATTAGGTGCTGATGAAAAGCGTAAGCAGGAAGAAAAAGACTTAAGCGCAGAATGCGGTGACGAAGAACATCCTGACAGGCATAGCCATAAATGGAGAAAGGCATGTGGCAGAGGAAAAAATACGCATAGCAACCATGCTGACAGGTTACAACAGGAGCGTGAAAACCATTGCCACGAACACCACTGTCACGCAGCTAATTAAAATAAAACATTATTTTTTAGCTTTTTCATCCAGAAATATTACGGCTTCGCCTTTCCCTGCCCTGCCGAGAACATGACGGGATTGCTCATCCAGAAGGTCTAGATCAAGGCTGCCGGGGCTGAGTTTCTGAACTTTTTTCTCCAGTGATTCACGCTTAGTTTTTATTTCTGCAAGTTCTGATTTCAAAGCGTCTAATTTGCTACTTTCGCGCATCATGGCAAACACGCCACGCTCACCGCTAACTGCATGAAAAGCAAGGTAAAATAATATCAGAACACAAAAAAGCGAGCTGATAGCACGCTTCTGTATTGGCTGGCGAAAATCGGAATTAACGGAATATCTAGTCATATGGCTGGCTAATATAAAGATTTTTACCCATTTTGGGAAGAGGAAATTTTATAATAGAATTGAAGAAAGTTAGAACCCCTCACCCCGCAACATATATGTTGCGCATCTCCCAGAGGGAGAGGGGATTAGTGAGTCTACAGCAAAATTGCGCTACCAGCGTAATGCCCGGAGTGACCGAGTTCCTCTTCAATGCGCAGCAGCTCATTATATTTCGCTATTCTATCAGAACGAGAAAGTGAGCCGGTTTTAATCTGCCCGCAATTGGTGGCAACTGCCAGATGCGCTATGGTCGTATCCTCGGTTTCGCCGGAGCGATGGGAAAGAATTGCGCGGTAACCGGAACGCTGCGCCAACTGCACCGCCTGCAATGTTTCCGTAAGCGTGCCAATCTGATTCACTTTCACGAGTAAGGCATTAGCCAGCCCCTGCTCCACTCCTTGAGCGAGAATAGCCGGATTAGTGACAAACAAATCATCACCAACTAACTGAATTTTTTTACCAAGCAGATTGGTGATTTCCTTCCAACCCAGATGATCGTCCTCCGCCATCGGGTCTTCAATTGATACAATTGGATAACGATTCACCAGAGTTTCATAATATTTAAGCAGCTTGCCAAAATCAAAGGTTTTCCCCTCACCTTCCAGAACATATTTGCCGTCATGGAAAAATTCGGTTGCTGCCACATCCAGAGCCAGAACAATATCATTTCCTGCCTTATATCCAGCACCTTCGATGGCTTTCATTATAAATGATAAAGCCTCATCAGCCTTAGCAAAATTCGGAGCAAAACCACCTTCATCGCCAACCGCAGTGTTGTATCCCTCCTCACTCAAACGATGTTTCAGTTCATGGAAAATTTCCGCGCCAATGCGTATCGCGTCGCTCATACTCCTCGCATTCACCGGCATAATCATAAATTCCTGGATGTCCAGCTTGTTGTTGGCATGCTGCCCACCGTTTATGATATTCATCATCGGCACAGGAAGGATATGAGCCCCTACCCCGCCTACATAACGATATAGCGGCAAACCAGATGATTGCGCTGCCGCCTTGGCAACCGCCAAAGAAACTCCGAGTATTGCATTTGCGCCTAGCTTGCCTTTGTTTTCCGTACCATCCAGATCAAGAAGAGCCTGATCGATTTTTACTTGTTTGGTGGCATCAAAGCCAAGCAAAGCATCACTGATTTCATTATTTACATGCGCCACCGCTTTTTTAACGCCCTTGCCTTTGTAGCGTTTTTTATCGCCATCGCGCAGCTCCAATGCCTCAAGCGAACCGGTGGAAGCCCCAGAAGGAACGGCAGCACGACCAAACGCGCCATCTTCCAGTTCAACATCTACTTCAACGGTTGGATTTCCACGGCTATCAATAATTTCGCGGGCATGAATATTCACTATGCTGGTCACTGTTTTTGCTCCTGATTATTGGTTTTGTCAGCTTTAAGTAGCATATTCTGACGGATATTCCACAAAGATTTTAAATATATAACTATCGAATTTCAGCTTGATGGTATAGTTAAAAGTTATTAATTTGTTGCATATGTAGCAAGAAAACAAATCTAAATTGGAATAATACTATTGACAGTCCGCCTGTTATCTTCTAAATTCTGCGCTCATTTTCGCAAGGAAATAGTATTTTTCTTTGCAGTTCAATAGTTTATTGGTTGGGAATTAAGCCATGTTTGCAGTTATTCGTACGGGTGGAAAGCAATATAAAGTCGCGAGCGGGGATGTTATTTCCGTGGAAAAGCTAGAAGGCGCGGCAGGTGACAAGCTGGAAATCGGTGAAGTCCTGATGGCAGGAAATAAGGTTGGCGCGCCTATGCTCGCCGGTGCTAAGGTATTGGTTGAGATAATTAAACAGTTCCGTGATGATAAGGTAATCGTCTTTAAAAAGCGTCGCCGTCACAACTATCGCCGCAAAAAAGGTCACCGTCAGTATTTGACCGAAATAAAAATCACAGAAATTAAAGCTTAAGGCTTAAGGAGCATCTCATGGCACATAAGAAAGCAGGTGGTAGTTCACGCAACGGTCGCGATTCTGATGGTCGCCGCCTTGGTGTAAAAAAATTCGGTGGGGAAATGGTTATTCCTGGAAACATCATAATCCGCCAGCGTGGCACTAAAGTTTATCCGGGAACAGGTGTTGGTATTGGTCTTGACCACACAATATTTGCTACTCTTGAAGGTCGTGTGGAATTCCGCGAAAAAGCTCAAGGGAAAATGTTTGTATCGGTGGTTGCTGCTTAGATTTCAGGTAAGCAACGCCTGTTGTTTTATCTGCTCAACGGCGCGCAATAAATCATCCTCGTAGTGATGGTTCATACCGTATTCACGTTCCATCCGGCGTTTAACCTCGTCTGACGGCTCCATACCTTCACCGCTTTCAATTATCGCCCCATACTCTTCAATATCAAATAGCCCTTTTTCTCGTGCTTCCTTAAAAGATTGAGCCATACTGGGTTTAATGCACATATACGCCCAGCAGGGGCTTCCGCTTTCATTAACTCCACGACATAAAATCATGATAGTACATAGCAGATCAATCATTGCGTTCTGAGAAATCGGGGCAGGAGTATTTTGAAGTATAGCCATTTTTAAGCTCTTTGTTATACGGTTCGGTCTTTATTAGGAGTTTTTCCACCACCTATCATTTGTGGAGCAGAAACATCATGAACTGTAGCAGAAGCAAGTAGCGTGGTATTAGCTGTTAATGCGGAAGAAAAATCACCATCATTAAATTTCTCAAATTTTTCATTTGTAGATAATTTTTTGACCACCCCTCCTACTCCTATTAATGCCCCAGGAAAGTTCGAGCTGGCGGTGGTTATTTCAACCCCAACTTTATTATCCATTGCAACATTACCAACGGAGGTTCTCAAATCCATCATCATCATAACACCAACTCCCTGTCGATAATTTTTAGAATTTGCTTATATTCTATATAGTTACTTTATTTTTATATTATGAAGGTTCTGTAACTATCTACCCTTATAATAACAGACATATTAGCAATATTCTATTAATGAAATGTTACACTTTTTTGACAGAAATAGAGAATACCGTTTAAAATAGTTAATTATTCCTATAAAAAAATACTATTGCTTTCAATCCAACATATTGATATATAAAAATTTATGGAAAAAGAAAATACTCCAATAACAATAGCCTATGGTGATGGCATTGGTTCAGAAATCATGGAATCCGCGCTTACAATACTACGTGAGGCAGGTGCAAGTATCAAAATCGAGACGATTGAAATCGGGCAAAGAATCTACAATATGGGGGCAAGGCATGGGATTTTGCCGTCAGCCTGGGATACGCTGAGTCGTAACAAAGTCTTACTAAAATCTCCAATAATTATACCAGCACCAATGATACCAGGCATGCCGGATTACGAGGACATAAATAAAATTATTTATAAAAAATTCAATTTATCAACAGAAAATCAGAGCATTTACACCATAATCGACATACCAGATTCTGAGTGGTTATCAGCATCTGCAACCATTGGAGAAGATTTTGCATTGTTTGAGACGACTCATGATTCCGCACCGGAAATTGCCGGAAAGAATATAGCAAATCCTTCTGCTATCATTCAAGCCTCTATCATGCTCCTGCGGCATATCAATCAGCCTGATACCGCACTTCTCATAGAGAACGCATTAAAGAGAATAATAAAAGATGGAATCCACACTGCTGATATTTACAACCGGAAAACCAGCAAGAAAAAAGTTGGTCTTGATGAATTCACCGAAGAATTAATCGCAAGACTTTAACAAATCTAAGCGGTTTCAAGCCATTTATTCAACATTGTTTCAATGCGCGTTTTATTAATAGGCTTGGTTAGAAAATCATCCATGCCAGCTTCGAGGCAACGCTGCTCATTGCCTTTAATGGCATCAGCTGTAAGAGCAATAACCGGAAGGCGTTTTCTATCTTCATTTTTTTCTTTATCACGAATTGCGCGGGTGCAATCATATCCATCCATTTCTGGCATATGGCAATCCATAAATACCATATCAAAATTTTCTGATTCCAGTGCAGAAATTGCCTCTATTCCATTGGTCGCCGTGACACTTCTATAACCTAACTTTGTCAAAAGATTTGTTAGCAGCAACCTGTTAACGCTCATATCATCGACAACCAGAATGTGAGCCTTTCTTTCTTGTGCAGCGACAGCTTGCTTTAACAATATTTTTTCTTCTCTATTGTGGAAAGATGCGCTTGATACCGAACGGTCAGTTATCAATTTCTCAGTATTACCTTTTTTATATGCATCCCATACTGATAAAATAAGATTTTTTAGTTGCAGTGGGTGATACGGTTTAAGGCAGAAGCCCAAAAACCCTTGCTTATGAATGAACTCAGGTGATGTCATCGCCCCAGATGATGACGATGTAAGCATTATGAGAGCTGTATTTTTTAATTCCGGATCATTCTTGATGTTATTTGCCAATTTTATCCCATTTATTTCCGGCATCTGACGATCAATAAAAACTAAATCGTAAGGATTGCCAATGGAATGAGCTTTCTGTAGCATATCCATAGCTTCAGTTGCAGATAGTGTCACATCACAATTTTTAACCCAGCGTAATACATATCGTGATAAAATATACCCGTTTACAGGCAGATCATCAACTACCAGAATATTAAGTCCTGATATATCCACATTTGAGTGGTTTAGAATTTTTCTTTCATTTTTCCCATACGGTAATTTGACGCTGAAAGAAAAAACTGAGCCTTTTCCAATCTCACTTCTTACAGTTATATCGCCACCCATAAGCTTAGCTAAATCTTTACAGATTGGAAGACCAAGGCCAGTTCCTCCAAATTTACGGGTGGTCGATTCCTCTGCCTGCACAAATTTATCAAAAATACTCTCATATTTACTTTCAGGAATACCTATCCCGGTATCTTCCACTTCCATCAGAAGCTCTGCGCTATCACCATGATTAATAGAACTGATACGCAGAACCACATATCCTTTCTGAGTAAATTTAATCGCATTGGAAATCAGATTGAGTAATATCTGGCGAATTCTGCCAACATCACCAATATAATAGTCAGGAACTTTTTCAAACTCTACAAGCAGCTCAATCCCTTGCTCCTGCGTTTTGAACATCATAAAATCAGTGACATCTTCTACTACAGAATACAGGCTGAAATTAACTTCTTCCAACTCCAATATACCCGATTCAATCTTGGAGAGATCAAGAATATCATTGATAATTTCCAGAAGTGCGTCACCAGATTTTTTTATAATATTAACCCAGTTACTCTGTTCCGGATTCAGGTCAGTCTCCCTTAACATATCCACAACCCCGAGCACACCGTTCATTGGTGTGCGGATTTCATGACTCATATTAGCCAGAAATTCTGATTTGGCGCGGCTAGCACGTTCGGCACGTATTTTTTGGTGTAAAATGTCTCTTCTGGCAAAAAATAAAGCAGAAAATGCAACAATGAGTGTTGTACTCAGCGTCAGCAACATTTTCAAGCGATACAACTTATATTCATCAATGCGTTTTTTTAAATACAAATCAAGATGCTCTGCAAAGCTGGTGTATGCTTCTTGAAATACTGCAATAGATTTGCCGAACTCTGCGAAGATTTTCTCATGGGTAACACCCCCCACCTGATAATCGATCATGTTGGTCACCAGCGCAATGGAGATTTCCATCTGATCCAACGCACGCACGTGCCTTTCAATGGCATTGATACTCTCAGGGTCATACTCTTCGATAACTGCAATGGAGTCTCGATACTGGTCCACCAGCGTCGCAAGCTTTCCTTTAATCTCAAAGACCATGTGTTCTTGCGAAGTAATATCTTCTGCGGCAGCAATCGTTCTCGCGATAGTTCCGCGCAAATACCCCAGATTCCAGATGGCGTTTGGCATGATATTCACCAACACGTTCATCGTATAATAGGTCCCCATCTGCGGATCGAGAATGAGGTTCGACAGATTGCCAACCTTCTGCATAAGCAGCTTGATCAAAGAAAGTGAATGGGTATGTTGATTGAAGCGCTCTTTCGGCGTTTCAGATGCTGTCACTTCAAACATCGTGAGTACGGCTTTTTTGGTGTCTTGCCATTGCGACAAGAGCGTGAGTGTTTTGGCATCGTTCTCGAGCCGGTCTATGTTTTCAATCAACGCAACTATCTTCTCCTCTAGCTTCTGAAGCTTAAGTGTATCCTGGTTAGAGGGCGTAGCAATGTATGATTGTCCACGATATTCGTGTGCGGTAATCAAAAGAGTGAACAACGCCTGATGGTAGCGCAATCCGGTGAGCTCCTTCTCAGTAAACGCGATATCTTCATTGGTAGCCTCCAGCAGCAGATAAACTGCACCGCTGAATGGCAACAAACACAATAGGATTGCAGCAATAAAAAAATAACGTTTCAAGAACAGAAGCATACGGGCTCATTTGCAATGATAATAGAGGTGTGTTTTGGGATTAACATATCGTTAAACTGAATAGGACCGCCGTTAGACCCCATGCATAACTCATTTAGGTATCCAGTTCAAGAGGCTCTGTTGCAAAATGTTTCTGAGTCTGCGTATCATTAGTCTTCTTGTGGGAGTGAGCAATGTCAGATTTCAAATGGCGGCATTATCAGGGTGAGACCTCTGCATAATGCGTCATTGCGACTGCGAGCGTAGCGTGGCAGGAAGCAATCCAGTTCTTTCTATGATGATTGATTTTACTGGATTGCCACGTCGGCTACGCCTTCTCGCAATGACGAAAAACGCATTATGCAGAGGCCTTATTTATAAATTAAGAAGCTAGACAAAAAATTTATATTATATATGTTAAGTGACATTATATAAAACATACAGGAATGTAAGCATGAAACCACAGGATAATCATTTACTCCAAACCATAAAAAGTATTTTTGTTCCCATCCACCATGAAGGCTGGATATTTATTGCAATATTTGCAATAGTCTCCTTAATCGTTTCTATCTTTTTGCCGTTTTTTGCCTGGGTAGGTTTAATCGCCACCACCTGGTGCGTTTATTTCTTCCGCAATCCCAGCCGAGTCACACCTATCCGCGAAGGTTTGATTATAAGCCCTGCCGATGGCGTGATCCAAAGCATCAGCAAAGTAGTGCCGCCAGCCGAGCTTGAGCTTGGAGATTCTGAGCGTACCCGCATCAGCATTTTCATGAATGTGTTTAACGTGCATGTAAACCGCATCCCGATTACCGGCAGCATCAGCAAAATCCACTATAAGGCTGGTATTTTTCTTAACGCTTCACTCGACAAAGCAAGCGAACAGAATGAGCAGAACCTCATTAAAATCACCACCCCGGAAAATGTTGAAATCGGCATGGTGCAGATTGCCGGTCTTGTGGCAAGGCGAATAGTCTGCGATCTGGATATGGGGCAACCGGTTAAAACTGGTGAGACGTTTGGTATTATCCGTTTTGGTAGCCGTGTTGATGTATATCTTCCTCCTGATATCCAATCACTGGCAATAGAAGGACAAACAACGGTCGGTGGGGAAACCATACTTGCTGATTTAAGTAGCGGTGAATCTGGCAGAGTCGGCACTAAACACTAAGTCAATAAATAGTAATTCGTAGTTAGTAATTCGAAGCTTCTTTACAAGATACTATTTACTATTTACAAAATACTATTTACTATTTACGAACTACTAACATTATGCAACATAACCGTCGCCGTGAAGAACGTATAAAACGTCGTATGCTCCGTGGAGAGCAACCTATTTCACGGCTGCTTCCTAATATAATCACCATTTCCGGCATGTGCTGTGGGCTTTCTGCCATCCGCTTTGCCATGAATGGCCGTTTCGAAATAGCGGTAGCCTTTATCATAGCCGCCGCCATTATAGATGGTATGGATGGGCGTGTAGCACGGATGCTTGGCGCAACCAGCAATTTTGGCGCACAGCTTGATTCACTGTCTGATTTCCTGTGTTTCGGCGTAGCCCCTGTTCTCGTTCTTTATATCTGGCAGATGCAGGAAGTAAAAGGCATAGGCTGGGCTGTTGTCTTGTTTTTCTCAGTATGTGCCGCGCTGCGCCTTGCCCGCTTTAACACAGCTTTGTTTGATGACAAAGTTGAGCCGTGGGAAAAGCAATTCTTCACCGGCGTTCCTTCACCTGCCGGAGGAATTTTATGCCTGCTTCCCCTTATAATCAGCCTGCAAAGCGAAGATAATTTCAGGTTGCCTGTATATCTTACACTGGCGCATGTTTTTATAGTCGGGGCATTAATGGCAAGCCGCATCCCCACTTTTTCCGGCAAGCAGATAAGTATTAAACATGAAGCTATTCCGCAATTCATGATTTTATCCGGTCTGGCACTGGCATTATTTATAATCGAGCCATGGCTCTTCATCTGCGCGCTTAGTATTATTTATTTATGTTCTATTATATTCAGCGTGCGACACTACAAAAAGCTCAAAATGGCATCTTCAGCCATGCTTGATCTTCATAAATAAAATACCGGCAGCTAACAACAAGGTAACAGCATTAGCAATAATAACTGATGGGCTATCAATCATTAACCCATAAATCAGCCAAACGGCAAGACCGCTGGTAATTAATATATACATCCCCAGAGAAAGACCTTTGGTGTTTTTTTCACGAAATACCTTTATAAATTGAGGAACATAGGCGGCGGTGGTAAGAATAGCGGCAATTCCGCCAACAATTTCGGGATTCATGATATTTTTCTTAGAGTTCTGATTGACAAGTTAGTTCTATCTCTTAAACCATTTATATGTAATAAAAAAGAGCTATTATTATTATGACTATGATAAAATCACTTCTGCCCTCTGGTTGTTATGACCTTCTGCCTCCGCATGCCAGGCAGGAGTCGGAGGTTTCTTATAATCTGCTTTCGGTCTTTGAAAGTTTTGGTTACGAGCAGGTTTCACCGCCTTTGCTGGAATATAGCGATAGCCTATTGTCTGGACGTGGCAACTCGTTAAGCTCTCAAATATTCAGGGTTATAGATCCAACAGCTAACAGGGTTATGGGTATACGCCCTGATATAACCTTGCAAATTGCCCGTATCGCGGTAACGCGGATGAACCATTCCCCTCGCCCGCTCCGGCTTTGTTACAATGGTTTGATACTCAGGATGCAGGGAGAACAACTGAAGAGTGACAGGCAGTTACATCAGGCAGGTATAGAACTCATAGGAGCAGCGACGGCAGAAGCTGATGCAGAGATAATATTGATAGCGGCTGAAGCACTGAAGAAGGTAGGAATAAAAAAAATCTCTATAGATCTGAATCTGCCAAGTATAGTAAGTTCATTGCTCGCAGCTGAAAAATTTGAAGAAGCCGAACTGCAAATTCTTTTGAACGCTATAGCTCATAAAGACATCTCAGTGATAAAAAATATATCATTCAGCTATCGTGATACACTAATTGGTCTGCTGCAAAATTCTGGCGCAGCGGAACAGGTTTTAGGCAATATTGAAAGGTTGGAGCTACCGGATAGAGCGCGCCGTCAATGCGCCGATTTGCGGCAGGTTGTGGAGATACTTCGCAGGCATAATAATCCTGACTGGAATATAACCATTGATGCCACTGAAAATCGTGGCGCAGCCTATCATTCTGGAATAAGCTTTTCCATATTTGTTGATGGAGTAGCTTGCGAAGTCGGGTGTGGCGGACGTTATAAAATTGATGGTGAAAATTCTAAACATGATTTAGAAGCAACAGGCTTTACATTATACGTAGAAACTTTGCTCGATATTCTTCCACAAGCTGAGCGCGCCAAGCGGATTCTGATAAGTGTTGGAATAAGCGATGTAAGCGCGAGTGAACTGCGCGACAAAGGTTTCACTACCGTCTATGCACTGACTGAATATGGCAATTGCACAATGGAAGCAAAACGCCTCGGTTGTGGTTATTTATATAAGGATAATGAAATAATTGAATTGAACGAAACTAAGGAAGAGAAATGACAAACGTAGCGGTGATAGGCTCCCAGTGGGGCGATGAGGGTAAAGGAAAAGTTGTTGATTGGCTGTCGGAACGCGCCGATGTGGTAGTGCGTTTTCAGGGTGGGCATAATGCCGGACATACTCTGGTAGTTGACGGGGTGACTTATAAACTTTCCCTGCTACCATCTGGTATTGTGCGCCCTAATAAATTATCAATTATCGGTAATGGCGTGGTGGTTGACCCTTTCGCCCTGCTCAGCGAGATTGAAGCTGTTGCTAAGCTTGGCGTGGCAGTAACTCCTGAGAATCTGCGGATTGCAGAAAATGCGCCTCTTATCCTGCCAATTCACAGCATGGTGGATAAAAGTGCCGAGAATAACCGTGGCAAAGGTAAAATCGGCACGACTGGACGCGGGATTGGCCCAGCTTATGAAGACAAGGTTGGTCGCCGCGCAATTCGCGTTTGTGATCTTGCCGATGAAGATGTGCTGCGTGATAAGCTGGAAAATCTCCTTGCTTACCATAGCACCTCGCTGAAAGCCGGTGGCAGCCCACAAATCACAGTGGATGACATATTGCAGCCGTTGCTGGAAGTAGCTCCCAAAATTTTACCGTTCGCTATGCCTGTATGGATGCTTCTGCATCAGCTAAAACGTGAAGGTAAACGCATATTGTTTGAAGGAGCGCAAGGCGCGCTGCTTGATGTTGACCACGGAACATATCCATACGTCACATCATCAAATACTCTGGCGGGAACAGCAACTATCGGCTCAGGTGTCGGTATAAACTCAATTGGCTATGTTCTTGGCATCACCAAAGCCTACACCACCCGCGTTGGTAGCGGACCATTCCCAACTGAATTACATGATGAAATCGGGCAAACTATTGGTCGCGTTGGGCATGAGTTCGGGACGGTTACAGGTCGCCCACGTCGCTGTGGCTGGTTTGATGCAACGCTCGTACGCCAAACCGCCAGAATAGGCGGAATAACCGGTATAGCCCTTACTAAACTCGATGTACTGGATGGTTTTGAAAAAATAAAAATCTGCATCGGTTATACTCATAATGGCGTTCTTTATGATTACCTGCCGGCATCCAGCAAAATTCAGGCTGAAATAAAGCCAATCTATGAAGAAATGGACGGTTGGAGCGAAAGTACGCACGGCAAGCAAAGCTGGGCAGACCTGCCTGCGCAGGCGATAAAATATATCCGCCGGATTGAAGAACTGATTGAATGCCCGGTCGCCCTGCTCTCAACCAGCCCGCGCCGTGAGGATACGATTTTGGTTAAAGATCCATTTCTGGATTAGAAAATATAATATCATATCCGCATTATTTCGGCGCGAGCAATGAGTAGAAAGGAGTCAGATATTTATGCCAAAAAGGGAAATTAAAAAATTAAAAGCTATTCCTAAATTTGCAAATGAAGATGAAGAGGCAGAGGCAGAGTTCTGGCTTACACATGACACTACTGATTATATTGATTGGAGCAAAGGGAAGATGGGAATTTTGCCAAACCTAAAACTTTCTACTAAATCAATTTCTTTACGGCTTCCTTCTGGGCTTCTAAATAATATTAAAATTCTGGCTAATAAAAAAGATGTGCCTTATCAATCTTTAATGAAAATTATGCTTGATAACGCAGTAACAAAGGAATTACATGGGAAATAAAGGTCGCACCTTGCCAAAACTAAAATCATTCTTAAAAAAGTTTGTTATTGTTTATCTTATAGTTTGCGTTGGAATGTACAGTTTCCAGCGTAGTTTAATGTATGTTCCAACTATTGCTATTGAATCCCCGGCAAGTTACGGGCTGGTTGATTTCTCAGCAATAAACCTGACCGCTAAAGACGGAACAAAACTGGAAGCATGGTATCACCCGGCAAAAGAAGATTTTCCAACTATTATTCATTTTCATGGTAATGGCGGAAATTTATCGCATAGGGCAGTTTTTTTTGGTTTATTGCGTGATGCTGGTTTTGGTGTGCTTGGTCTTGATTATCGAGGATATGGCAAAAGTGAGGGCAAACCTTCCGAGGATGGGTTTTATCAGGACGGGCGCACCACAATGGAATACGCCACAAAAACCCTATCTATTCCTGAAAATAAAATCATAATTTATGGTGAATCTATCGGCTCGGGAGTAGCAGTTCAAATGGCAACCGAGCATAAAATTGCTGCGATGATTCTGCAATCACCATTTACCTCAATGGCAGCGCCAGCAAGCAACCGATACCCTTGGCTTCCTGTAAATCTACTGCTCAAAGACCGTTACGATTCATTAAGTAAAATTGAAAATATTCATGCTCCAACTTTGTTCTTTCATGGAGAAATGGATACTCTTGTTCCAATAACATTGGGTAAAGAATTATTCGCTAAGGCTAATGAACCAAAACAAGCAATATATTTTCCAGAAGTTAATCACAATAATTTTGATCTTAAAAAGCTCACCAGCGCGGTACTAGAATTCAGCAAAACCTATAAATTGATAACTAATTTTTAAGCATCTTCCCCAAATCCACGCCTATAGCCTCAGCATCCTTAACGCTACCGCGCAATTCACCCTGCTTAAAACTACTACCGTCTGGTTTAGCGATTAGTCCACGTAGGAAAATACTGTCATTTTCAATCATGGCATAGCCAGAAATCGGTGTACGGCATGAACCATCTAACACGCGCAGAAAAGCCCGCTCGCAATCCACCGCCAGCATCGTATTTTTATGAGCAAGTGGCGCAAGTAATTCCCGAATTTTTGTATCATTCTCACGACATTCAATACCAATAGCTCCTTGCGCAATTGCTGGCAAGAATTCCTCAACTTCTAGCACCACTCCATTTATTTCTTTAATTCCAAGACGGTTAAGCCCAGCCTTTGCCAGCATGGTCGCCTGCACCTCTCCATTATTTAGTTTCGTTAAACGACTCTGTACATTGCCACGAAACGGCACAATTTTTATATCTGGTCTTTTAATTTTCACCTGTGCAGCGCGGCGTAGTGAAGAAGTGCCAAATATCGCTTCACGCGGCAAATCACCAATGCTTTTAAGCCCTGCTCCAATTAGCATATCGCGTGGATCTTCACGGGCAATCATCGCCCCGATAATCAACCCATCCGGCAATTTTGTCGGCATATCTTTCATGGAGTGCACGGCAATATCCAGCGAGCCATCCAGCAGACCATCTTCAATTTCCTTGGTAAACAGACCTTTACCGCCAATATCCGCCAGATTCTGGCTAAGAAATTTATCGCCACTGGTGACGATATGAACGATTTCAACCGTAATATGTGGATGTGCTTTTAACAACAGCATCCGCACCTGCTGCGCCTGAGCAAGGGCAAGTGGGCTTTTTCTGGTTCCGAGCTTGATGGTCATGGGTTGAATCGTTATTAAAAATCGGTGTAATATGTGGTCTTATCTATCTTATACAAACGCAAATTGCGCTTGCCATAAATTTCAAAAGTTTCAGGTGTAATAGGTTGGTATTGTTGTAAAGCACCAGCCGATTGCAAACGTCCCTTTATCCACTGACCAAGTAATTGCAAACTTCCTTTTTCTGTTCCAGATGAACGCATATTTTTATGATAATCGCCATTTGTCGACATAGGAATTTTATACCCATCCGAGGTAAGTAAAGTAAAATTACCATTTGGATAATTTGGAGATTTTGTAACTTTAACTGGATTAATCAACTCAACTTCATACCATGGACGAGGTGCAATTTTTCCAGTAGTTCTAGAAAGCCTCCCTTTTCCAAAATAAACATTCAGGTTTGATCTTTGATGCAAAGCAACAGCTTTTTTTGCAGGAATCCCAGCTACTGGTATTTGAGTTTTATTGATGCTTGTTGAAACATTATCAGAAAACAGATAATCAACATAAGAATGAACTTTATTTTGAGAAGTTTTATCCGACACCTCAACAGAACATTCAAGATTAAGTTTAAAAGCATTGTTAGAAAAATTAGCTGAACCAACAAATATTCTTCTATTACTATTTTTGACTATGTCATAAATTTTTCCATGATATCTTCTTGTGTATGGTAGATATACACCATTATCATTACTGATAGCCTTTAGTTCAACATCAAGTTCCTCTAGCAAAGTTCTTTTGTAATCACTCAACCCTTCAAAAAAAGCCATTCCTACTAATACACGAATTAATCCTCCGTTATTAGCTAATCGTATAAATTTTTTTCTAAATTCCTTAACTGTATCTGAGGCAACATAACCAACGGCGATATTAACTTCTTCTGAATCTGCAAATAAATCGCTTAAACAGTTTTTAAAGGATAAAGTCTCACCTTCTCTATTGCTAAACACCATGCTTGCTAACTTTATCCAAAAAATTTTTTATTGATTTTGCTATTGGCAAAATACCAACTGGAGGAACAGAATTTCCAATTTGCCTCCTAACCTCTGTTATTGACCCTTCAAATATAAAATTATCAGGATAGCCAAATAGCCTTGCACGTTCACGGTTTGTTAATGGTCGTGGTTCTTCATAGTGATATCCCCACGTCCCCCCTCCGCCACCAGCAATTATTGTAGTTGATGGTTTCTTTGGATGTAGCCTGCGATACACATGGCTAATCATTCCGTTAACATAATATGGAGAATCTTTAGGAATCGAAGTAAAATTTCCGCCTGCTGGGATCAGCTTTAGCATTTCTACAGTTTTTTTCTGTATATTTTGATGTTCATTGTTATACAAAACTTTTTTAACGCCACGAAGTGCCTCTTCTGAACTTACAAATGTTTCATTAGTATGAGTAACATCTGGCAGTTTAAATTTCTGATTTATTGATTTATGAATACCAATTATTAGTACGCGCTCTCTTAATTGTGGCGCACCGTAATTAGCAAAATTCACTTTATGCAATTCAACATTATATCCTGAATTTGTAAAATCATCTATAATCGCCTGCACAGCTTTACCGTCATTAGCAGTTAAAAGCCCTTTTACATTCTCAGCTATAAAAATTTTCGGTTGTTTATCTGTTACTATTCTTACGAACTGACGGTATAAATTGCCACGTTCAGTCCCTATCCCTCCTCTTTTCCAAATCATAGAAAAATCTTGACAGGGGAAACCACCTATAATCATATCACAATCTGGAATTTTTGAGGAAGGGAAATCACAAATGTCACCCTCATGTACATGATTACCAAAATTATTTGCGTATGTTGTACAAGCCCAATGATTAAAGTCGTTAGCCCAAATAATATCAAAACCAGCCTTCTTGAACCCCAAATCCATACCACCACAACCAGAAAACAAAGAAACTATTTTAGGGGTTTTATTCAAAATTTTCTTTGGATGTGATGGACTTAAAACTGAATGTTCGTAATCAGAGGCAACCTTAAAAGTTCCGTATGTTTTTTCAAAGCTCATATGATTTATTCTATTTCTATCTTTATCATGATTTTTGAATTTTTATATTTATAGTATTTTGAATTTTTTTAAGCAATTATAATATAACAGCAACCAACAACTTACAACTAATATGCTAATTCTTGGTATCGAAACCAGTTGCGATGAAACGGCAGCGGCGATTGTCTCTGACGACAAGCGCATTTTGTCAAATATAGTTTTGTCGCAGACTGAGCATGAGGCTTATGGTGGAGTTGTGCCGGAAATAGCCGCGCGCGCGCATATGGAGCATATCGAAAATGTCATCACCCGCGCTCTTGCTGAAGCAAATGTTTCTCTTTCAGAAATTGACGCAGTAGCCGCAACCGCAGGTCCAGGGCTAATCGGCGGAGTAATTGTTGGCGTGATGACCGCAAAAGCCATAGCCAGCGTTCATAAAAAACCGTTCATCGCCGTGAACCATCTGGAAGGACACGCACTCACCGTGCGCCTAACTGATAATGTCCCCTTCCCTTATTTACTGCTGTTGGTTTCCGGCGGACATTGCCAGTTTTTAATCGTCAGTGGTGTTGGAAAATATCAAAAACTCGGAGGCACTCTGGATGATGCTCTAGGCGAAGTGTTCGATAAAACCGCAAAAATGCTAGGGCTTGGCTATCCAGGTGGCGCAGCAGTAGAACAATTCGCTAAAAAAGGCGATGAACATAAATATGTTTTTCCAATTCCACTACGCGGTCGCGAAGGTTGTGATTTTTCTTTCTCTGGCTTAAAAACTGCAGTACGCCTTAAAATTCAGGAAATAGGTGAACTCACCGAGCAAAACAAAGCCGACATCTGCGCTTCTTTTCAATATACAGCAACACAGAGTGTTTTAGAACGTGCTGGAACTGCTATTAATCAGTTTAAAGCACAACATCCAGAAGGAAAACATTTTGTGCTGGCTGGCGGTGTTGCTGCCAATCAATATATCCGCGGTGAACTACAGAAACTACTTACGCAACATGAACTAGAATTAGTCGCCCCGCCAATAAAACTCTGCACCGATAATGCAGCGATGATTGCATGGGCAGGCATCGAACGCTTTAAACTTGGGCTAATTGACGGACTAGATTTCGAACCACGCGCCCGCTGGCCTTTGGTTTAGTATTTTGTCATCTCGAGCGAATGTTAGAGAATTTGATAAAGGCAAGATTCCTCGACAAGCTCGGAATGACAGCCTAGATTGCTCTAAACTCAGCACTCCCAACTCAACACTCATACTCAATCAACCACAAAACCATTCTTAGCCAATATTTTTCTCGCTCCTCATATTGTCCTTGCAATTCCAAACTTGATATTGTAAATTACAAGGATGTTAAAACGCAGCAAAACCGATGAAATCATCCGTAAACTGGAGCAATTCCCAGCTGTAGCTATACTTGGCTGCCGTCAGGTTGGTAAGACCACGTTAGCACTCCAGATTAGTAAAAAATATAAAAAGGAGGTTATATATCTTGATTTGGAGCGGGTGCGCGACAGAGCGCAGTTGGAAGAACCTGATTTATTTTTAGAAAAGCAGGAGGGAAAGCTGCTGATATTGGATGAAATACATCTTGTGCCAGAGATTTTTGCTGAACTGCGCGGCATAATAGATCGGAGGCGAAAAAAAGGCGAAAAAAGCGGTCATTTCCTGATTCTTGGCTCAGCGTCACCAGAACTGCTAAAACAAAGCTCAGAAAGTCTTGCTGGGCGCATTGCTTATGTGGAGCTTGACCCGCTAGCTATCGTGGAAGCCAAAGCATCCAAGCGTGATGACTATATGGATAGGCTCTGGGTGCGCGGCGGCTTCCCTGACAGCTTCCTTGCAGATTCGGACGAGACAAGTCTTGAATGGCGAGAAAATTTTATTAGAACCTATCTAAAACGTGATTTACCAGACTTAGGGCATAACTTACCTGCTGAACTGGTTTATCGCTTATGGCGAATGCTGGCAATCGATCAGGGCAGTAAGTTAGATTTAACAAAACTCGCTGGTAATCTTGCTGTATCAACGACCACGATACGGAATTATCTGGATACACTTGCTGACCTGTTTTTGGTGCGTCAGTTGCGACCATGGTATGGAAATACAAAAAAACGTTTGGTAAAAACACCAAAAATATATGTGCGCGACAGTGGTATCTTGCACGCACTAATTGGAATAAAAGATTATAATGATTTAAGCAGCCATCCGATTTACGGAATATCGTGGGAAGGATTCGTCATCGAGCAGATATTGCAGATTATGCCATATCGCACCGAAGCGACATTCTACGGCAGCAGCGCGGGTGCAGAAATTGATCTGATACTCGAAACACCAGATAAAATTGTATACGCAATTGAAATCAAGCGCACAGTTAACCCCAAAATATCTAAAGGCTTCCGCCTCGCCTGTGATGAAATAAAACCCGATAAACGCTTTTATGTGATTCCGACAGAACAGTCTTTCCCGATGGATAAGGAAACCACTGCTATCGGTGTAGAAGAGTTGATAGAAACAATAAAAACACCCTAATCCACCACAAACCCATTCTTAGTCAATAATTTCCTCACCTCTGCCGTTTTAAGGTAATCTAAAAATTTGCGCGCTTCATTCATATTGTCGCTGGCTATAACCACGGCATTATACACAATCGGTTTATGTGCTGACTCCGGCAATATATCTATGATTTTCATGTCATCACGATCCATAACCGAACTATACAGACAAATGCCAAACGCTTGTTGATTAATCACCATATCAAACATTTCATCCAAGCGTTTAACATAAAGCGTATATGGCTCTAAATCATCATTAGCACCAAAGCTACGCATAGCATCTTTGCCATATGTTCCTTCCATAAGAAACTCAGGGTTTCCGAGAACGAACACTGGCTCACCATTTCCAGCTTTGATAATATCAAATGTCGGGAAACGCCCTACACCAGCCGACACCACACTGGTTTCATTATTACCAATTAAAACCAACCTGTCTTTTGCAAGTTTGGTTTGTGAATGTACATCTATCAGGCCTTGCAATTTAAGATCATTAATCCATTCCACTTTTGAAGTAATAAGAATGTCCGCTGCCTCACCATCACTTATCTGCTCCTGCTGGATTTTCTGTGGCAGAAACGATGTGTTAACTATAGCTTGTCTCGATCTTGAGTAGTTTCTGGCAATATCCGATACAACAATACTCAAGGAATGATCCGCCATAACCGTTACTGTCGGCAGTCTTAAAACATCAGCATGGGCTGGAGATATAATAATCGTCATTGCGAGTATACTCATTCCAACTGAAAAGTTGGGATGAGCATATGAAAATCGAGACCGAAAGTCCGATTTTTCGCCGCGTAGCGAGCGTACGCACTTCAAGAATTCCCAATTCTTGAAGTACAAAAGGTATATTTTGCAAAAAATACGAAGCAATCCAGTAGCTAGAGTATATTGAAAATACTTGATTGCCACGCTCCTTACAGCCGCTCGCAATGACAGGTATATATAACTAATTTTTTGCATAAACGCGCTCAAAACGACTGATATTATCTTCCGAAAGCTGGACATTCACAACCATAACCTCATCTTCCAGTTTTTGCTCTATCACTTTACCGTGTGAGTGTAGCCATGCAAGAGCTTTACCATCATCTATCCGCAGGTTATAGGTAATATTCCTAAAAAATCTTTTGCTGATTTCTTCTTCAATCCGCACAAGCAGGCTATCCAGCCCCTCACCAGTCACCGCTGATATATATAATTTACTGCCATCATCCACGAAGCTATACGGCGTTTCCAACCTGTCAATTTTATTGCATACTTCAATTAAATTTTCTGGCAGTTCCCCGCTACGAAATAGGCTTTTCAGAACATCTTCCACATCATGTTTCTGCGCCGTGCTATCCAGATGCGAAATATCGCGAACATGCAGTAATATATCTGCCTCCAGCACATCTTCAAGAGTGGCACGGAAAGCGGCAACCAGCTCTGTTGGCAAATCGGAAACAAATCCTACTGTATCTGACATAATAGCTTTACCGCCAGAAGGAAGTTTTAGCGCGCGCATGGTTGGGTCAAGTGTCGCAAACAACTTATCCATCGAAAGAACATTAGCACCGGTAAGCTTATTGAATAATGTTGATTTTCCGGCGTTGGTATATCCAACCAGCGCAACCACCGGAAAAGGAACAGAACGACGATTTTTGCGGTGCAGCTCGCGTGTGCGTTTCACCTGCTCAAGCTGGCGTTTCAACTTAGCAATTTCATCACGAATCAACCGCCTGTCGATTTCAATCTGCGATTCACCCGGCCCACCAAGAAAACCAAAACCGCCACGCTGTCTTTCCAAATGCGTCCATGAGCGCACAAGGCGGCTTTTTTGGTAATTCAGCGCAGCAAGCTCCACCTGCAATTTTCCTTCATGCGTGCGCGCTCGTGCGCCAAAAATTTCCAGAATTAAAGCAGTGCGGTCAATAACCTTCACCTGCCATGCTTTTTCCAGATTGCGCTGCTGAACAGGGCTTACATGCGTATTAATAATAGCCAGTCCGGCTCCTGAATCTTTTATATAACCGGCAAGTTCTTCAACTTTTCCACTGCCAAACAAAGTTGCTGGTTTAGCATCGGCAATACCAACAACCGCAGCTTCAACTACTTTTAAATCTATCGCGTTAGCAAGACCCACCGCCTCTTCAAGGCAAGCATCAACACTACGCATATCCTCAAGATTTTTTTTCTTAAAATTGGGATGAATAACGAAACAACGACTCGTATCTAGTCCTGAAGAATCTTCATTGTTGGAATTTGTTTTTACCATGTTCCTATATTTTAAGCGTTCATAGTAACCTGCGACCCTGCATCCACTCCATCTTCTTCATGCAGCACCACCTCACCAGAAGGAACAATCGTAGCGATTGTATGTTTATAAACCAGTTGTAGTTGTGGCCCTCTACGCAGCAGAATAGAAAAATTATCAAACGCCGTGATATTTCCCTGCAGTTTTACGCCATTAGCAAGAAAAATTGTAACCGGAACTCTTTTTTTACGCAGTGTATTAAGAAAAACATCTTGAATATTTTGTGATTTTTCTGAAGCCATGATGCACCGCCTTTTTTATTTTTTATATATTATCGCATGTGTTATAATGTAAATAATCTTTACTTCCACTACACGCAACTAATTTCCAGATTTTTTATCCATTGGCATAAGATGTTCAACAAATAGAATAGCAAGCATAGTAAGTACTAATCCACCTACTACATCAGCTAAATAATGTCCGCCTGAAAATGGGGTAGAAACTATAAGTACTACATAAAGAACTGTCAGCAAATGACGCAACAACATAATTGGATAAAAACCCCAAATTAAAAGCAGCCCCGTTGAAGTATGAAACGATGGAAAGGTAACTAACCCTATTATTTTTGTTGGAGCATTATTTAGTTCACCTGCCCTTAAATTAAGCATATCCGCCTCATGAATCCGCGCCGCGCTTGGATTAATATTCCAAACTGTTGGATCAACATTATAATGAATATAGCCAGCCAGTGCTGGAAAAATACACGCAAGAACTAACGTAGCGAAAATTGTCAAAAAATAAGCTATGGTAAAACGCTGCAAATGCGGGACATTCTTACTCATTACCAGAGCGAATATAACGATTAATATCGAAATAACCATAGAATTATACCCTATATTAAGCACATTTTGTAACCAAGTATGCTGGCTGACAAAAGCAATGTACTCACGCCAATCAAACAACAGCCATTTATCAAACTCAATAAGGGTATCATCTATGAGTGGAAATTTAAGCGTGGCAGTGGAGTAAAATGACAAGGCAAAAAAAGCACTGCCCAAAACGAATAAACTCAAATACTGCATTACCATAAACACAGAATAGGCATCTTTAATTCGTAAGGATAAAATTAAAAAAGAAGCTGCCTGCATCGCCACCAAAAATTGCACTGCAAATATAATTCTATCTATTGGCAGTCCGAAATTAACAAAATACGCGAAGGCAACGCTGCCAGCCATAAACAAAATAATAAATTGCCACGTAATAATTAAAATTCTTAAGGTATCAGGCGTGTTATTGCCTTTATCATCATAAAATGAGAGTTCCGCCTTACAATTTTCTTTTGCTTTTTTAATTAACCGCTTCACAAATAACTCAATCTCACAACAGGCTACGAATATTTTTAGAAGCAACTATTTTTCCACTTGTCATAAAAGCTTCATGATTCTCATCAATTTCTGAAAGTTTATAGTGATAATTTGCCATCATACCTGCTGATTGTTTAAGCCCTTTCGCAGAAGTATCGGCAAGCCAGTTCAATCTCTCAAGCCTTGCGCCATTGGAAAGATGGAAATTGCAAACCGGATCAACCGGCTTATCTGATTTTTTTGCGTTAATCAGATAATGTGTACAAAGTCGTAGCAACAAAGATTTCATATCAGAAGATAGTTTTTTATCTTTATGCCATGGTGCATCAAGCGATTCTAAAACCTCGCGTTCATCATCGCTGAATAATTTGTTATCAGACTCAGCAAGCTGCAAATCCAGCCAATTGCGGAAACCTGGAATCGGAGAAAGTGTGGCAAAAGTTTTGATATTCTTCATCTCGGAAGTAAGAACTCCAACCACACGCTTGATCAGGAAATTGCCAAAGCTTATTCCAACCAAACCTTTCTGGGCATTGGAAATGGAATAGAAAATCGCCGTATCGGCCTTCTCACGTTCGGTAACTGGGCTTTTCTCATCAAGCAATTGCTGGATATTGTCACTCATGCCATCTACCAAAGCAACATGCACAAAAATCAGTGGTTCGAGTGGCATTTTATTATGAAAGAAAGCGAACACGCGACGGTCGGAATCCAAGCGGTTTTTAAGGTCATTCCATGATGTCACGCTATGCACTGCTTCATATTCAATGAGTTTCTCCAGAAGTGCCGCCGGTGATTTCCATGTTATCTCCTGCATATCGAGCAAGCCAATGTCAAACCATGAAAAGAGTATGGATTTCAGATCATACTCTAAACCTTTAAGGCTTATATCATCACCAATTACCGGCAATAAATCCTCGCGCATATTGATAAGGAATTTGAACCCATCCGGCAAAGCGGTAAATTGTCGCAGAATAACACTGCGTGGAGTTACCAGAGCGTTGCGTATGGCAATTTCAAGGCGCAATTTTTCCTTGTTATCCCTAGCTTTCAAATAGTTTTCTGCCAGTTCTTCCACTTTTTCATTATCAGGTGCGAATTCTTCCGCCAATAACTTCAGAAATTTTGTTCGTCCCGCTTCATTAAGCTTCAGATAAATACGTCCAAGATCCGCCGTATGCGCCCGCTGTGTCACCTCACCACCCTTGCTGTCCAAGCATTTTTTCATCTGCTCAAGCAGAAGAGGCATATCGTCTTTGGGAATAGTCGGGCGAATATCATGGGAAATTGCATGTCTGGCAATTCCCTCAATCTCGCGCCATGCCTTCAACACGTTGACAACAGTGCGACGGCGAAGGTTGGCAAGCCCTATATTGGGCAAAAAATCATGTTCTTCTTTCATTTATTAGGAACCTTAAGCAGGATAAATATCAGGAAAATTTTGTGAAAACGGTTTTATTTTGCTAATCCTTTGTTTCATACGTTGCCCAGCATGCCACAAGTCATAATTTCTCTGCATATTCAACCATAATTCTGGTGTTGTTTTAAAGGCTTTAGCAAGTAATATAGCCATTTCCGCAGTAATTCCAGCATGTCCATTAACGATGCGTGAAATAGTTTTGCGGTCAACTCCTATTTGCTCGGCCAGCACCTTTATCGTAATTCCTGCTGGTTGCATATCCAGACCAAAAAGAACTTCGCCAGGATGCGGAGGATTATATTGTCTAATTGTCATATTAATATTCCCATCAATGATAATCTAAATAATTCACTATATAAACATCACCTTTTTCAAATTTAAAAGTAATCCGCCAATTACCGTTTACATTAACTGACCACAAACCTTTCATATTACCTTTAAGCTGGTGTAATTTTGCTTCACTAAAGTCAATATCACCAATCTCTTCCGCAGCATCTAGTCTTTGCAAAATCAACCGTAGTTTAACTGCATGAGAATGTTTGATTCCAGCAGTTGAGCCAGACTCCCAAAATTTACGCAAACCTTTGTGTTCAAATGTTTTAATCATTATGCAACTAACGTTCTTACATTTAATGTACCATGTAACGCCCCATTGTTCAATAGTAAAACTGTCAAAGTTTATTTATAGCACTTAAGTCATTTTTATAGTATAATGGTAAGAGCGTGTGTTGAATGCGCTGTAAATAGGAGGTTTTTATGAATGTTACTAAAACTCAAAAAAAACAACCAGCATCATCTCTTTATGTATCACCATCCCTTAATGAAGCACTCCTTGATTTGGAGGAGGTTTGCGCCCGTATGTTGGAGAAACGTTTTGCCATACGCGATGATTCCGAGCGTATGTATTGGCAACAGCGTTTTAAAAACATCGTGACACCTGTGTCGCTTGCTCTTGCTGAGATAAGGGGACCACGACGCTTCCACCATCATTACCGCCATGATACTGATAATGATGACGTATTGCTGCCGGTGCTGGAAAATCCTCTGGAGATTCTGGCGCGTGCGTGTGAACATGCTCTTGATGAATCCAACAGGAAACTATCCGGTATTCATGATGAAGACCTTATTGTAGCGCAAAGACGACTGGAAAAAGTATTGAATAATTTTTTGAATATACTCCATTCTGTATTTTTTAATACAGAATAGAGTATGAAAATCGAGACCGAAAGTCTTATTTTTCGCCGCGTAGCGGGCGTAACCAGAAAATAATGATGTATCATTATTTTCTGTAACAATTATAGTTTTAGGTGATATAACTATTTGCTACCCTGAGTTGCCAGATTCTTCTTGGCGTTAATTACCGCAGGCGCCATTATTACAATGAAAACTGTTGGTAGAATGAATAATATCATAGGTAGTGTCATCATTGCCGGTAGCCTTGCCGCCTTATTTTCCGCCCTCATCATACGCGCCTGACGAAATTCTGTTGAAAGTACACGCAGTGCCTGAGCTATTGGTGTTCCATATTTTTCAGTTTGAACCATAACTGTAACAATACCGCGAATTTCTTTCAGAGCGCAGCGTTCTGCCCAATTGTTAAAAGCTTTATTACGATCCGGATAAAAACTGATTTCGATTGAGGTTAGGGTAAGCTCCTCCGCCATTTCCGGATATGCCGCACCCAATTCACGCGCGACTCTATCCATAGCTGCTGGAACGCTAAGACCAGCTTCCGCGCACACAGTCATTAAATCCAAAGTGTCGGATAACGATCTTTGAAGATTTAGATAACGTTTCTTGCGTATATATTTAAGCACCATGCGTGGCAGCTTTAAACCCATATACAGACCAAATACCGGATAGGCGTAAGTCAACATCTTTGTATTGTTGGATGCTGGGTTTGAAAGCTGCATGACGATGAAGCCTATAGCCCCCAGAATAAATGGCAGGACAAGAGTAATAAATGCGAAAATGGAAAGCGCGTCCTTAGAGCGGAAACCTGCCTGAATAAGCATAAACTCCGCCTGTTCCAATTGAAGCTTTTTCACCAGCTCAAATTTCATGGCAACTTTACGCATGAAATTAATACTGCCTTCTGGCTTTTTCCTCCTCTTCGCCGCTATCAACCCACTATATAATTCCTTGCGCCGCACATGAATTGCTTTAATGCGGCTGGACATGGAATGCTTTCTTTTTCTGGTCATATTATATATGACAAACCCGCAAACCCCGACCATTATCACGGTTAGAGCAATATAGAAATTCTCAACGCTTACGCCGCGCGGAAGATTATGCTTCAGGAAGCCGGTAATAAAATCAGTTTTCTCAATGGTTATTTTTCCGGATGCCATATCTATATCTCAAACCTTGCCATGCGTCGCATCGACCATATCCCAAAAGAAAGCATGCCCGCTGCTACCATCAATGCCTGATTGCCACCTTCCTCATCAATGAGTGGGCGCAGATAATGCGGACTTAAAAACATAACCGCGCCGGAAACTATAAACGGCAGGGAACCAATAATAACTGCCGATGCCCGTGCCTCTGATGTTAAAGCATGGATTTTCATTTTCATCATAAAGCGGGAACGAAGGACATCGGATAAATTATTTAAAATTTCAGACAGGTTACCGCCAGTTTCGCGCTGGAGAATAATACTGGTGGTAAAAAAATGGAATTCACGTAGCTCAAGCTTTTTTGCAGCCTCAACCAGAGCTTTTTCCAGTGGTACACCCAGCTTCATAGTATTGGCTACGTTGGTAAAAACACTTTTTATCGGGTCTGGCAGTTCGCTTGCTACCTGCACCACTGATTCTGATACAGGAAGACCGGAGCGCAGCCCACGCACTATTAGGTCAATAGCCTCTGGAAAACCACGCAGGAAGGCTTGAGATTGCTTGTTAATTTTCATTTTGAGAATTTTAAACGGCAACCACACACCAAATATCAGAGCCGCTGGAAGCGAAAGATATATTGATTTCTGTAATATTACTGTGACTACAAAAATAATCGCAATAACTGAAACAACACGGCGCATGATAAACTGCTTAGCGGTTATTTTTACGCCGGAATTTTCCAATAAAGCAGCAATTTTTTTGGAATCTGGAAGTGGTTTCATCAGTAAATAAGCAATGCCATTATTTTCTTGTTTTTTACGACGTAACGACATCTCTTGTTGGATAGTTTTTGTAGTGGATGTTTTGCGTTGTTTTATCCGGTCAATACGCCGTTTCAAATCGCGGCTGTCGGTTATTCTTTTCGCTGATGCCAGCCCCACCAACAACACAATCCCAATGAATATAATGATTTTTGTAAGCATGGGTTTATTCCGGATCTGCTGTCATTGCTTCAATCAACTGTTTTTCTAAACCAAAATAGGCTGCCTGATGAGAAAAATTTGGTCTTATTCCGCTGGAGCGGAATTTGCCAATCAGTTTTCCATTCTCATCCTCTCCTTCAAATTCGAAAGTATATAAATCCTGCGTTACTATCACATCACCTTCCATGCCGATTACTTCTGTCACATGGGTAACCCGCCTTCCCCCATCGCGCATACGGCTTATCTGCACAACAAGATTGACGGCTCCCGCTATCTGGGTGCGGACAGCCTTGCTGGGCAGGTTTATCCCCGCCATGCCAATGAGATTTTCCAGACGGGTCAATGCTTCGCGCGGTGTGTTAGCATGCAGCGTTCCCATTGAGCCATCATGACCGGTATTCATTGCCTGCAGCAAGTCAAACGCTTCACCGCTACGCACCTCACCAAGGATAATCCGGTCAGGGCGCATACGCAGGGCGTTTTTCACCAGATCACGCATAGTGATTTCGCCATCGCCCTCCAGATTGGCAATTCTGGTTTCGAGCGGAACAACATGCGGCTGTTGCAATTGCAATTCTGCGGCATCCTCAATGGTCACTATACGCTCACCATTGCTTATCATCCTTGACAGGGCATTAAGCATGGTGGTTTTTCCAGAACCAGTACCACCGGAAATGATAATATTAAGGCGAACCGCGCCACATATTTTTAGCAATTTGCAAAGATTGGGCGAGATGCTTTTGGTATCAATCATTTTATCCAGGGTGATTTTCTTCTGGGAAAATTTACGAATGGAAATAGAGGTGCCACGGATGGCAAGCGGCATAGCTATTACGTTTACACGACTGCCATCCGGCAGGCGAGCATCGCATATCGGACTTGATTCATCAACACGCCTGCCAACACCAGTTACGATACGAGTTGCAATTGACATAACATGGGCGTTATCTCGAAATTTTACATCGGTTAATTCCAGTTTCCCTTTACGCTCCACATAAATCTGGTACGGCCCGTTCACCATTATATCAGTTATTAAATCATCACGCAGCAATGGCTCTAAAGGACCAAAACCAAGCATGTCATCAACAATCTGGCTGGCAAGAAGCTGCTGCTCGGCATAATTCAAGGGAAGTTTCTGCTCCATTACTATTTCGCCGATAAGTTCGATTATCTGGCGTTTGAGTTCATCACGTGGCAGGCGCGACGAGGTCGTCACATCGATCTGTTCAAGAAGCAAATTGTAGATTTTGTCTTTTGTCGCCGATAATTCATCAGCCATTTTGCTGGGAGGAGTTGGTGCGGCAAGGCTGCTGTCGCTAGAACCTGCCAGCAAATCCATGCTTTCAGCTTTTACAGGTTTTTCCACCTTCTGAGGCGGTGGTGAAGCGTGAGACTCAGACGTGTTGTCTAGAATTTTGTCGGCACTGACTGATACCCCTGTAACAACTGGCGGAGGCGGCAAAGTGTTTGGTTCATTATTACCACGCCGACCAAACATAATTCTTTATTCCTTTTTCTTTTTCTTCATGAACCCAAGAAGGTTTTTATCTTTTGGCACTTCATCAAGCGTAATAGCAGGAAACAAATGCTTTGCCAGTGAATAAAGTGGTTTAAGGATTGCATTTTTCGCATGGGCAATAGATGGTATATCATTGCCGATATACATGAATATATCCGGAGAATACATTATCTTTTCAGCTATCTTCGCAGTAATACCCTTCTCAAAATCGGCGACGCTCATTTCATTCTTAGGTGCAACCCCAACGCGGTTCGCAATCACCATCGGCGGTGGCATTTTAAAAGTATCAACTATTAAATCACTGAGGCGCAGAGTGTCGCGCAGAGATGCCAGAGAAAGCTCTGCAACCAGCAGAACGTGATGGGCTCTCTTTAAACATTCATGCTCAAACTTGCCCATATTCCTTGGAATATCCAACACCACTACATCATATTTATTAGATAGTTCATGGATCAAAGCTTCAGCCGTGGAATCACTTATTTCGATTGATTCCTTGAGTGGTTCTTCCGCGCTTAAAACCCAGAGATTCTTATATGGATTACTCATAACCTGATCTATAAACAATGGGTCTATGCGATCCGGTTTTTCCAGAGCATCACGCAGACCACGGGCTGGTTCTAAATCCTGAGTAAGTGACACTGTGCCAGTGTATGGATCAATATCCACCAAAGCTATTTTTTTATTACCATACTCAGCAAAAATCCCGGCAAGATTCATGGCTATGGTTGAAGCACCTACTCCGCCACGCGCACCAATTGTTGCTATAATTTTCGTTGGCTCTTTTTCGGTTATCTTAACCGGCGCATTCTGTTCAATAGATTTTTTATATGTCGCTTCAAGAACGTCTTTAGTTAAAGGGCGCAGCAAATAGCTGAATACCCCGATATCCACCAGCCAACAATAAAAACTATATTCATTGATAGTGCCGATAATTATGACTTTTGTTTGTGCGTCACATACATTAGCAAGTTCATCAAGTAATGCCGGGGCTTCCTGCGCTGAAGGAATTTCCACCAACAACAAAGCCGGAGAAGGGTTGGTTTTCAGATATTGAGAGGCAGTGGTTATATCTCCCTGCATCACACAGGAATCATCCCATCCCTGACCATCGGTGAATGCCTTGATAGCTGCCCTATCTGCGCTATCCTGAGCAAAGGCAAAAAAATTTGGTTTATTATTGTTCTGCTGTTCCATAATTCTCAATATTGATACTAATTACCGGTAATTGTTGAAGCGGTTGCAGTACCGGAAGTGGATTCTACGCCAGTACGATAATCGCTAAGGGCTTTATCAGCACGTTCAGAATTATTGCTTTTGGAATCACGACCGCGCACTAAATCACGTGGGTTTTCTAACATAAGACCAAGGTTTACAGTAGCAGCACAGCTATAATTAGTGTGTGGTGTGTTGCTAAAAGTTGTTACCGGAGATTTTCTCCAATCCGGACAATTAGGCGGAATAACCCCGACATGCACAACATCAACAACCAGCTTATTGACAGGCATTTTTTCCTTTATGATAATATTTATAGGATGGTTGTAACCCAGATCGCTCAACATTTTTTTGACATTATCCACGCGTTGCTTTTTATGCGCCATTCCTTTGTCAAATTTTAGGGTTATATAATCCACAGCATGAGGATTAATATTATCCAAGATAAGCTTCAAATCATGAACGTCCTTGGACGATAAAGACTTTGCTGTTCCTTTAAAACGCAGATCAATCAGCATATGCCGGGTTTCCAGTTTGTTTTCCTTGGGATGGGCAGCATTATATTGCTGCGGGCTATATCCCTGAAAATCCAGATTTTCCGTGCAGGCAGACAGAAAAGGAAGAGCGAGAACACTAACTAATATACTTAACTTCGACATTTCCATAGTTCCTACTCCAGAATAAATCCGTTTTTGCCGTTTAATTTTGCGGTTCCCCCTGCGCTTGGAGAAAGAAGTTCCAATGACTTTGTTTTTTCTTCCGGCTGTGCATCTATGGCATTATCAGGAATATTATCCTGTTGATATAGACTGCCGAGCAATAAACGCTCCATATCGCTAGGCGGCTTAAACCCATCAATAGGAGTCTGAATTTTCTTGGCATCTGACACCGGACGCACAACATAAGGAGTGACCAGAATCACCAGCTCAGTTTGATTGTTTTGAAAGCTTTGCGAACGGAACAGCGCACCAAGAATTGGCAAATCCCCCGCGCCGGGAAGCTTGCTTATATTGTTGCTGGTATCATTGCGGAGCAACCCTGCCAGAACAAAAGTCTGACCACTGCCAAGCTCAACTGTTGCCTGAGCTCTTCTTGTGTCTAAAATAGGATAGGTGAAACCAGCCACCTGTATAGGATTAGCAAAATTAAGGGTGCTAACTTCCGGATTTACCAGAATGCTGATACGGTCATTCGCCATAACCACAGGGGTAAAATTAAGACCGACACCAAAAGGTTGATATTGCACTGTTACCGTTCCATCAGCACCGGCAACCGGAATTGGATATTGCCCACCAGCAAGGAAACTGGCTGGCTTGCCGGTTGCTGTTGTAAGGCTTGGCTCTGCAAGAACTGTAGCTAGACCTTGTGTTTCCAAAGCCTCAATCATGCTGCTTATACTGCCACTACCACCAGTTAAGGTGCTCTGAAGATTAGTCGCACCGTTACGAGCAACATTTATTGCTGTTGCTGCCACCGCACCATTTACCACTTGCGATACAATACCGCCGCCAGTCAGTGATGCTTGCAGATTAACGCCCAATCTTTTCAAATCGGTTCTTGCCATTTCGACAATTTTCACCTGCAGCATTACCTGATCACCACCGCTGGTGGTTATCATATTAACCACCCTATCGGCAGTGCCGACGAAAGCTGCGGCTACACTGCGGATATTTTCTGATTCCTGCACTGATGCAGCAGATCCATCAATCACCAAACCGCCATCAACAGTTTTGAAAGTCACATTGGAATCCGGTGCAAGACGCTCAACAGTACGCTTCAGGCTGCTAAGGTTATGGGTAACATCAATCACCCCTTGAAATATAGTCTCATCATTAGCACCAACCGCTGAAAGCGATGTTTCACCAATTTTCTTACCATACACAAAAACCATTTTTGGAGAGACTACCTGTATGTCAGCTGTGTTAGGATCCGCAACTACAACCGAGCTGGCGGGAGCAGAAAATCGTATCATTTTCCCTTTGTTGATTTCGACTTTTACCAGAGAATCAGCAGCGAAAACTGGTAAGTTAAGACAGAACATGCTTGCTATTACAGCAATAATAAAAAAAGGTTTTTTCATTGTTTATCCTGGTAAAATTCTAGGGTTTCAATTTTATCACCACGAATTATCCGAACCTTGCTGGTGGCATTTTCTTTTTCGCCAAGCAGACTGCTTACATCACCATCCATAGTGTAAGTCTTTGATGGTGATATCGCAGGACTAATCACATTTTCAAAAGATTTTGCATCACCAGTTTCCACAGAAGGAATAGCAGTACTTACAAGTGCTACAGATATCTTACCCATTTCGGATGCTACTGAAATTTTTTCAGCCTGCACCGGAGTAACCTCAACCGTAATAGTCTTGGCAAGAATAGCTTTGTTTTCCGGGTTGTCGAGAGATTGATCAACCGCAAGAACACGTACACCCTGTGCAAATGTTTCAGTACCAACTGATTCCTCTGCGCCACTATCAGCATTCGCACTATTTTTTACTCTGTAGGTAAGCAGCAAATCAACTCTGTCACCCGGCGAAACGAATCCGGCATTTCCAGAAATAGGATTCACGGAAATAGAAACTGCACGCTTTCCCGGTTCCAGAACAGCCGACATAAACCCACCCTCACCTGGCTTCATCAACATGGAAGCAACTATTGGCTCACCAGCACGAATCGTACGCCTGACAACTGCTCCATTAAAATCTTCCAGCGCGACTGAACCTTCATACTGATAATTATTATTATCTGCAGTTGCTACTTCTGGCACTCCTCCATCTTCTTCGCCTTCCGGCATATTGCCAATTCTGTTTTCATTGGTATTAGTTGGTGCTTGCGCCGGAGCCGGAGCTGCTGCAGCTGGCATTGGTTGCCAATCAAGATCTTCCTGTGGCTGGATAAAGGAACCGCTAATCAGATTGCGCTTTGCAACCAATATACGCGGAGCTTGAACTTCCTCTGCTTCTATGACGATAGGTTCGCTGGTGAAATAATCACGCAATGAAACAATTGTCAGACCAGCAACCACTAATACAATAGCTATAATTAATGCACGACTAGACATTCCATTACCCAAATTTAGTGTTTGTGAGCAAAGCGAGCCAACTTATCACATTACTCAAATTTTGCCGAGTCTAATTCAGAAACTGTTTATAAAGTATTAAACAATGTTGTAAAAAAACATCAGTTGCATAACTTATATTGTATTATGAGGCATAGCTGTTGCTTGTAAATAAAGCAATCTTTGAGTATAATGATAAGATGATTAAACAACAAGAATTGGTCGATAAGATTAAATCTTATGATCCTGACGCAAATGAAGATCTGATAAATCGAGCTTATCAATTTTCAATGGAAGCACATGGAGCGCAGAAACGCGCATCGGGCGAAGCGTATTTTTCTCATCCTGTCGAAGTTGCTTATCGTTTGACACAATACAGGCTTGATACTGCTTCTATTGTTACTGCACTGCTACATGACACAGTGGAAGATACCGATGCAACGCTTGAGTCCATTGAAAGTAATTTCGGTAAAGATATTCGCAATCTTGTGGATGGTGTAACCAAACTTTCACGGCTTGAAGGAAAATCAGAAAATCTCAAACAGGCGGAAAATTTTCGTAAACTTCTCATCGCCATGAGTCAGGATTTACGCGTGCTGCTGGTTAAGCTTGCTGACCGCTTGCATAACATGGAAACTCTGTCGCACATTAAGAATCCAGAAAAACGGCACCGCATCGCCAGAGAAACATTGGAAATATATGCTGCACTTGCTGAGCGTATAGGTATGCGAAGTATCAAAGAAGAATTACAGGATCTGGCATTTGCCGAATTATATCCGGAAGCACGCGAATCGATAGTAACCCGCATGCAGTTTTTGCGGGAGCAAGGCGCGGCGGAAGTCGAAAAGACAATGGAAATCCTGCAGGAAAAATTGTCAGCAGCAGGACTACCCAATGCCCATATTCAAGGGCGCGAGAAAAAACCGTTTTCCATCTGGAAAAAAATGGAAAGTAAGAAGATAGCCTTTGAGCAGCTTTCCGATATAGTAGCGTTTCGTATTTCTGTTGATACTATTGCTGAATGTTATCAGACATTAGGCGTTATACATGCTGAATGGCACACTATTCCCGGTCGGTTCAAAGATTATATCTCAACTCCTAAATCCAATGGCTATCAATCGATCCACACCTCGGTTCTAGGACCTGCACAACAACGGGTGGAAATCCAGATTCGTTCCCATGACATGGATGAAGTGGCGGAATATGGACTTGCAGCCCATTGGTCATACAAACAGGGTGAAAATGCAGGTAAAGATGGTAAAAAATTACGGTGGATACGGGAACTCCTGGAAATTCTTGACCAATCCGACAATCCTGAAGAGTTTCTGGAGAACACCAAGCTTGAAATGTATCAGGATCAGGTATTCTGTTTTACTCCTAAAGGCGATATTTTAGCATTCCCACGCGATGCCACCCCTGTCGATTTTGCTTATGGTGTTCACTCCGGCGTTGGCGATACCTGTGTTGGCGCGAAAATAAACGGGCGCATTGTTCCTCTACGCACTAAGCTTAAAAACGGCGATCAGGTGGAAATTATCACTAGCAAAACACAGACACCATCGCCAAGCTGGGAACGGTTTGTGGTTACCGGAAAAGCCCGTAGCGAAATCCGTAAGCATGTGCGCGTGTCGCAGCGTGCGGAATATATTAATCTTGGCAGGGCTATACTTGCCAAAACCTTCAAACAGGAAGGCGAAGTGTTCGTCGAAAAATTGATTGAACCACACCTGCCGTTTTTTGGCAAAAAAGATATTGAAGATGTAATTGCCGAAGTTGGTGAAGGGTTGATAAGCCGACAACAAGTGTTTGAAGTTGTTATCGGACAGAAGAAACCATTGCCGGCAACCGGTGTTACTTCGGTGCTTTCCAGTATCTCCAACACATTCCGCAGGAAAAAAGATACTGGTTCTGCAGTCCCCATGCCTATAAGGGGATTGATGCCGGGTATGGCTATTCATTTTGCCGGTTGCTGCCATCCTATTCCGGGAGACCGGATAGTTGGAATTGTCACCACCGGCAAAGGTATAACCATTCACACCATGGATTGTGACACTCTGGAGAATTATTCTGATTCACCGGAACGCTGGATTGATGTGGCATGGGAACGGGATCAGACGGACAGCTCCCATATTGGTCGCTTGAAAGTCAATGTGAGCAATGAAACCGCTTCCCTTGCCACGGTTACCAATGTTATTGCCCGCGAAAACGGAAATATCAGTAACTTCAAAATTACCAACCGCTCCATGGATTTTTTTGAAATGCTGATTGATATTGAGGTGCGTGATGTGCGCCATCTGGGAAATATTATTGCAAATCTACGAAGTAAGGCCGTAGTTCAAAGCGTGGAACGGTGGCAGACTTAGTCAGGGTTCTGAGGTCAGGATTCAGGGGTCAGGAGGCTGCGTTGTCATTCCGAACGCATATGACTTTGCTTTAAAGACCTCTGCATAATGCGTTTTTCGTCATTGCGAGGAGGCGAAGCCGACGTGGCAATCCAGTAAAATTAAGCATCATAGAAAGATGGATTGCTTCGTTTCACTCGCAATGACGCATTATGCAGAGGTCTCTGGATTATTTTTCTGTATCCATAAAAAACATGAATCAACATCTCTATCGGCTTTTGGAGTAAGGCGGACAGGCTTCATTTTTCTTGAGTAAGAGAACGCCGTTTTGCATCCCAATAATTGGCATCAGCAACAATAGGCTGACCAGACTCAAGCCCTTCAAGCATCAGCAAAGATAAACGCTGTTCCAACTTTTTCTTCTGATCCTCGCGGACAAGCTCACGCACATACTCACTGGAAGTGTAAGACAATTTCACTAAATCCACATTAAAACCGATAAATCACAGTGGTTTAGTTGAGCGTTTGCCTGAGCGCGGACGATTGGTTTGGCGTGATAGGCAACGCCCAAACCTGCTGCCATCAGCATCGGCAAATCATTAGCACCATCGCCAATTGCCAGCACTTCGGCAGAAGAAATGCCCATTTTTATGCAGCTTTCCTGCAGGGTTTTTAGTTTGGCTTCTTTGCCGAGAATTGGTAATTTTACCCTTCCTGTAAGCCTGCCATCCACTATTTCCAGCTCATTGGCAAAATCAGCATCAAAGCCAAGTTCCTTGCGCACCCGCGAGGTAAAAAAGGTAAACCCGCCCGAAACCAGAACTGTATAGCCGCCTTTTTTCTTAAACGCAGTTATAAGCTCTTTCGCCCCTGCCATCATTTTAACGCGTTCGTCATAACATTCCTGCAAAACCGCTTCGGGCATTCCTGCGAGCAGTGCCACACGCTCTGTAAGTGCTGCTTCAAAGTTTAACTCTCCATTCATAGCACGTTCGGTTATCAGCGAAACTTCAGCTTTTTTACCAACAAAATCCGCCAGTTCGTCGATACATTCCACCGTTATCATGGTTGAATCCATATCGCTGATGAGTAGCTTTTTATGGCGGGTTTCTACAGCCTGCACAATGCCGTCATAGGGTTGGTCGGCTAGAATCGCTTGCGCGATTGAGTGTGGAGTATGGAGTGTGGAGTGTGAAAAGAAAAGGTCACAGGCAATATCTTTTTCCAGCCACTGCGTTTTTTCCACAACAACATCTTGCGAAGCCAGCGACAGAACCATAGACTGTACAAAAGCCTCGGAGAGAGGTGTCTTTTTAACATCGGCAAGCAAGGTAATGACAAATTCCATAAATAAACTTAAGACTTGGCAATCTGAAATTTAAACCCAAGTGCTTCAATAACTTTGATAACAGTGCTGAATTCTGGCTTTCCACCATCGCTAAATGCTTTATAAAGATTGGCGCGGCTAACACCAGCCTTTCTTGCAACATGGGTCATGCCTCTTGCCCTCGCTACTGCTCCTATAGCATGTGGCAGATATTCAGGGTCATTATCCTCAATGGCAGCTTTAAGATAGGCAAGCGCATCTTTTTCACTGGAAAGATGCTCGGCTATGTCCCATTTCCTAAGTTCTATTTTTTCTTTTTTCATAATTCTCCCTTAAACCAGTTTAGAAAGCTCAATCGCTTTTTTTATATCCCTAGTTTGACCTGATTTATTTCCACCTGCCAATATAACTAAAATTTCTTTTCCACGTTCAATAAAATAAATACGATAACCAGAGCTTAAATGAAAACGTAATTCAAATACTCCATCACCTACATGCTTATAATCTCCGTACTGATCAATCTCAAGTTTCTTAAACCGTTTATCTATTGCCAGTTTTGCTTTTTGATCTTTAAGCCCATCAAACCATTTGTCAAATTGGGGGGTAGTGAATATTTTCTTCATAAAAAATGTATCCTGCAAAAGATAAAATGTCAACTATAAAAGACAATTTTATCAGTAAATATTGGCTTTTCCACAACAATATCTTGCGAAGCCAGCGACAGCACCATAGACTGTTGGGAAGCCTCGGAGAGAGGTGTCTTTTTAGCATCGGCAAGCAAGGTAATGACAAATTCCATAAATAAACTTCCAAACATCAAAGTAATTGTAGGCGCTACTGCCAGCGGTAAATCAGCATTTGCCCTTTCCTTAGCGCAAAAAATCGGCGGTGTCATCATCAATGCTGATAGCCAGCAGGTTTATAGCGATTTGCGAATCCTTACCGCCCGCCCTAGCCCACAGGAAGAAGCAATCGTACCGCATAAATTATACGGCACAATGTCAGCGAATGAAAACTGTTCGGCGGGTGTGTGGCTGCGCTACGCCAAAATGGAAATTGATTGGGCGCGAACTCAGAATATTACGCCAATCGTGGTCGGTGGAACTGGGCTGTATATAAAAGCACTGACTGAGGGAATTGCGGAAATACCAGATATTGATACGGCTGTGCGGGCGCAGGCAACCAGCGATTATGAGGAGATGGGAAAAGAAGCTTTCAGCGAACGTTTACGCGCCATCGACCCAGAATTTTTTGAACGGTTGAGAGTATATGACAAGCAACGGTTGGTGCGGGCGTATGAAGTGTGGCTGGGTAGCGGTAAAAGCCTATCATGGTGGCAAAGCCGTGAAGTTGCTGCGCCCTACCCTGCCGCTGAAATTGAAATCACCAAAATTGAACTCCCGCGCGAAGAAATTTATAGACGCTGTAACGCTCGTTTTGAACAGATGATTGAGGCTGGAGCGGTGGATGAAGTAAGGCAGTTAATGGCGTTGAACCTGCCAGATAATTTACCGATTATGAAAACCATTGGGGTGCGCGAATTGTCGGCTTATCTGCGCGGTGAGATAAATCTGGAACAGGCGATTGAACTATGCCAAACCGCCACCCGCCAATACGCCAAACGGCAAATGACGTGGTTTCGGAATCAGATTTAGCTGAATTTCGGAACATTTTCCTGAGATTGGTCTTTTGCAGTTACTACTCTACTACTCCAAGTGCCACTTGGAGCCTTTCGCTTACGTGGCTTTTTATCTATATCTAGTGATTCAACATATTTATCTATAATTTTTTTACGGTTATATTCTGGTGCAAGAATACGAGGGTCAATATATTCTTTACGTATACCAGAACGTTGCGCAGATGAAACTAGCCTTTCAGCATTTACAGCCGGATCTTCAACTTTTTTAATATATTCTCTAAAAGTTGGATGGTTATATTGATATTCTACAGATTTCATTTTACTAGGCAACTTCCAATCCGCAAATTCATTAAGTTTTTCCATAGCAGATTCATACGTTCTGGCATTGGCAATATCACTTTCATAGGCAGAAACCTTATCAATGTATATTCTATCAAGGATTTTAAGTTTTCCGTCAGAGTTTGCCGAATTTTTTAGTTTTTCTACAGCAATTGCATCTTGCCCTGCATGTACAAATTCATGAGCTAAAGTACTTTCCAAGGTAGGTTCATATCTAACACCTTTATAATCCAAAAAGTTTAGTTTACTAACTTGCTCAGGATTAATATATATAGCATGTTCTACATGATCATAACCAATCGCTTCTCCTCTTGCTGCATGTATAATCACTGGTTTTTTATGACGTTTATAGGCTTTGTTTAGTAAGCCTTTTCCAATATTCCAAGCTTTCTGGGAAAAAAGAAAGTCAATAGCTCCTTGCACATGTGCCTTTTCCTCACTTGTTCCGCTTACTATTCTATATAATTCTTTTATGTTTCCAACCATTCCATCATAATAACATATCTTAACACTATATTTGTTACAATTTTGTTACATTTAGTCAATTAATGCCAAACGCCAGATGACGTGGTTCAGGAATCAGATGGAATATGACTAAATAATTGATTTATAATAATAATATAATCGTCACAGAATCTTCATATAACTTGTTGCGCAAATTTGCTAAACTGAGGGAATAAACACATAAGTAATAGAAAACTTTAGAAAATATGCCTGTAAATAATTCTGTTAAGCCTATCGTGATTTTTGTAGCGTCTTCAACTCCTGAGAAAGCCAGAGATCTCCAGATTGTAGCTGAATACAAACACCTTCCGATTATTTTTGAAGATATAAATAAATTGCTTGGAGCATTTCATCATGCTGATGAAATAAACGGCACATATGTTGGTAATACGAAAGGCAAACTGGATTCTGTTAGCCATCATATTGATTGGTTTCGCGCTCCTTTAAATGAAGACGACAAAAAAAGCGAGGATCCTGAAAAAGTCAAATATTATGAAAAAGTCAAAGATTATAAAGAACGGATAGAGAATTATTTGAAAGAGCGCGGACTACCTGATGGTACGCAAATGTATATTGCGGCGGAAGATGGTGGTGTTGCCTTGCCGCAAAAGGTTTGGAATAACATCAAAATGGATGGTGTGCCTGGTGATGTTCTTAAAAAAATAACAGCTGATTCTAAAGACTCTGAATTTACCGGTCCTGGCTCAGAAACAGCTCCTGTTATGAGCTCTATGCTTGGCGAATATAATTTGATGAAGAGAGTACGCGATGCAGTTTCCAGCTTAGGTAATAATGCGGGCGAAATACCTAAAATACCAATGTTACAGAATTGCGCTTTTAATATGATGAAAATAAATGAAGGCGCGAAAGATGACATAATAAACGTTGAAGCACATACTAAGAATATTTTGCATTTTCCATCAGATAATTCCTTGGATACATTATTTAAAGAAAATGGAGGAAGGATTGGCAACTTCCTTTTTGCCAAACCAGAAATATATTTAGATAAAGCTGATGAAGGTAAAACCATTGCAGAAATGGGTAAAGAAGGAATTGCCAAATATAGTGTTCGCGCCAAGATAGTTGATGACATCTACAATAGAATGTTCTCTGAAGAAATAAAGGCAGGATACAAACCTGATTATAAGCATCCGCATAAAGACAGAGTTAGTGAGCAATTATTTAGAGTAGGCGCATTTGGCGCGCATGATAACGAGACCCTTTTTAATAAAACTTATGATCTTAAATTAGGGAAGAATTTCGTTATACCAAAGGTTGGCGGCAATTTTTCTGCTGAGTCGAGCTATGATATACTCAGCCATATTGAATATACTATGGCAAATAATGATGCCTTTATATTGTTTCCTGATACGCCTAAGAGTAAATCAAAAAGCCCAGAAACAGCTGAAGATGCAAGGCTTGCTGAACTTAAGAAATTATATACCTTGTCTTCTCTTGAAGTTAGTAAACAGCTGCATGCTCGTGATTCTAAAAAAGCAATTATAATAATGAATCATGATGGTAGCTGGAATAATGCCATTGCCATCCATAATAATCTTTCCAATATTGGTATGACCAAGGATTATAGTATCTGTTTGCCAATAGAACTTGGGTCAGGGAAGAATATAAATATCCAGTCTAATAGCTATTATGATGTTATTGGAACTCCAAAAGATGGGAAAAAGGCAAATTATAAAGAAACTGCTGAAGCAGCTGTAGAGTTATTAAAGCAACATCGTAAAGGCTATAATGTTCGTAAACGTTCCAAATCAGAATTTATAAAGGGTGATATAGATAAAAGTCCTGAAAAATTTGACGGTTATACAGTTGCAGTGTTTTGCTCTGCCAGCAGTGAAAATAAATACTTGAACAATGCCGTTAAAGATATGAGTTATAATCTGTCGAAAGATGGATATGGTATTATTTATGGCGGTGGTGACCGTTACACTATGGGTGCGGTGCTTGATGGTGTGATACAACGCCGCAAAGAATTGGAATCAAAAGGTAATTCAAAAGAGGAAGCAAAGGCAAAAACCTATATCGCTGGTTACAGCACCAGGCAGATACTGAAATCAGAAACCAAAAATGGTGCATTTTCTTCTGATTTAAATTATGCGCGGCAAAATGAGAATATCTACCAGCGCATGGCGGATATGCTGGATAATTCCAATGTCATAGTTGCTGCGCCGGGCGGTGCGGGAACTGTTCAGGAATGGACAGCGGCACTTATATTAAATCACCATCGCCCTAAAGAAGAGCAAAAACCAATAGTATTTTTTAATCCGAAATTGAATAAAGAAAATGTTCAGGTCTGGAATGTTGCTTTGAAAGCGGTTCTGGGAGAAGAAGATTATAAAAAACTTACTGACGAGAAAACTCCGAAGATCATACGTGAAAGACGTTCAAAGGAGCTGGGAATATATGTGGAAACCAGTGAGAAAGAAGTGGTAAAACGTATCGACGAATTAAAACTAGAACATGAAGCCACTAAGGCACGCTTAAAAAGTCAACTGCCGCAATTAAATTATGGTTATGTCAATTTAATCAGTAAAAAATCATCTCCAATATCTACAGTAATGCAACTCTAAAAATCCACGCACTTTCCGGCTATTTCCCAATCGCCAAAACGTGATGGATCCAGACCGCCACGCCCACCAATTTCTGAAGGATTTTTGTCTTTTTTTGCCGTTTTTCTATTTGCAGATTGCTGATTATCCGCTACGGTTGCCTGATCATCTATCTGTTGTTTTTTATCATTCATAATAGTCACTTTATTATTTTCATGCTTTGTCTAATAAAAATAAACTCTAAAGAAATACTAGCTGCAAAATGAATATTATAAAACAAAATATTTCTGAAAGTTCTACCCAGTCAAACGCCAGACTGAGCGCAGTACTTGCTTTGGTGCATACTCTGGATAAAAATAAGCCACTTGATAGTGCGTGGACTACTGACCGGTATTTTTCTTTCATGAGTCCATCGGATAAGGCATTTACTCAGTTATTGGTAAAAACTGTGCTGCGCCATTTAGGGCAGATTGATGCGATTATCGCAGAGTTTCTTGAGCGTCCATTGCCTGAAAAATCGGCGCGGGTAAATCATATTTTGCGGATTGGCATTGCGCAATTGATATGGCTTAGAACACCGCAACACGCCGCTGTTCATTCCGCCGTGGAAATTACCAAACAGATACGCATGGAAAAATTCAGCGGTTTGGTGAATGCGGTTTTGAAAAAGGTCATCGCCGAAGGTGATAATATTTTAGCACTTCAGGATGCTGCTATGCTTAATACGCCTAAATGGTTGTGGGAGGCGTGGATGGCTGCTTATGGCGAGAAAAATACCAGAAAAATAGCTGCTATGCACATGAGTGAACCGCCACTTGATGTTACAATAAAACACGATGAAGCGGAATGGGCAAAGGAGTTATCCGGAACATTATTACCTACCGGTTCTGTGCGTTTGCATGAAGCAAAAAATATAACGCATATGAAAGGTTTTGCCGAAGGTCACTGGTGGATTCAGGATGTGGCAGCCACAATTCCAGCTTTGCTGCTTGGCGATGTTAAAGGAAAAAAAATAATTGATTTTTGTGCTGCGCCAGGTGGCAAAACCGCACAGTTGGTAGCTAAGGGTGCTAAGGTAACTGCGATTGAGATGTCCAAAGAAAGAATCAATATTTTAAAGACCAACCTGAATCGTTTGAAACTTTCTGCAGAATGTATAAACATTGATGCGAATCTCTATTTTCCAGAATTTGAAGTCGATGCTATATTGCTGGATGCGCCTTGCTCGGCAACCGGCACTATCCGCCGTCATCCTGATGTGGCGTGGCATAAACATCCGGAAGACATAGCAAGGCTCGGCGAAATTCAGAATAAACTACTCAATCATGCGCTGGATATTTTGAAAGTTGGCGGTATTTTGGTCTATGCCGTGTGTTCACTGCAACCGGAAGAAGGTGAGCAGCAAATTACTCGGATTCTTGCTGAGCGCGGTGATATATCAATTATTCCTGTAAAAGCTGATATGGTTGGCGGGCTTAAGGAATGTATAACCAAGCGCGGGGAAATTCGTACCATGCCATTCTTTCTTGCTGAAATTGGTGGAATGGATGGTTTTTTTGCTGTAGTTTTAGCAAAAAAGGGAAAGAGTTAATGAGAAAAATAAAAATAGCACCATCAATTCTAGCGGCTGATTTTGCCCGTCTTGGTGAAGAAATAACTGCCATTACCAAAGCCGGTGCCGATTATATCCATATTGATGTCATGGATGGGCATTTTGTTCCTAACCTGACTTTTGGACCATGGGTGATTAAAGCCATAAGATCTTATACCTCACTGCCGTTTGATGTGCATTTGATGATTGAGCCGGTTGATCCGTTTATTGAGGCTTATGCACAGGCCGGAGCCGATATTATAACCGTGCATGCTGAAGCAACCAAACATCTGCACCGCACTCTGCAACTGATAAAATCTTTCGGAAAGAAATGCGGCGTGTCGTTAGTTCCTACGACTCCTGCCTCTGCTTTGGAATACATAATGGATGATATTGACATGATTCTGGTGATGAGCGTCAATCCTGGGTTTGGCGGGCAATCGTTTATTCCTTCGCAGCTTGAAAAGGTCAGAATATTACGCTCTATGATTGACAAAACCGGACGCAATATTGATTTGGAAATTGATGGTGGCATTAATGCGCAAACCGCAAAAGATGCCATTGCTGCCGGTGCTGACGTGCTGGTTGCCGGTTCGGCGGTATTTAATAAAAACCCTGCCGACTACGCAAAAAATATTATGAATTTGCGGTCGTAAATCTTATTTCTTTTATGGCTAGTTTAAGTAAATGTCCGGTCTGTGGAAAACCTGTCACACAGGAAAATAAACCATTTTGTTCCAGAAGATGCAAAGATGTTGATCTGGCGCGCTGGTTCAATGGTGGTTATTCTGTTCCTGACACTCAAAGTGAGCTGAGTGATGATAGCGGTAATGAAGATCAGGAAAACTATAGTAATTTGATACAATAATTACCCACTCGTCATTGCGAGAATGCGTAGCATTCGTGGCAATCCAGAAGCCAAAACATGTTGGAAATACTGGATTGCTTCCTGCCACGCTACGCTCGCAGTCGCAATGACAAGAATTGGGGATTTTTATTCTCAAATGACTAAAATATATAAGCTTCTTTAAGCACCATTACATTTATTTAATTCTATCTAGATATACATGTTACAAGAATAGTTTTATAACTTTTTTCGGGTACTTCTAGAAGTTGATTATCCGTTTCTTGTCTAATTTTACTAAGGATATTATTTATGAATAAGCTCTATACTTTTGCTATGATTCTTGCTTTTTCTACCTCTGTTTCTGTTGTTCATGCCAATGATGATGTTTCTGCGGCTGTTGATGCTGCTATTTCATCATCATCTTCCGATGCCGCCGCTGCTTCTGCGGCCGCCGCAGAGCCAGCTGCAGGTGGTGCTGCTACTAAGGCCGTTGATGACAGTGTTGCAAAACATAAAAATCACGCTAAAAAGCATGAAAAAAAGGCTAAAAGACACGCAAAAAAGGCTAAAGATGCTGCCAAAGAAATGAAAACTGAAGAAGCTCCTGCTGCCGCAGTTCAATAAATTTATTATACTCTTCTCATTTCAAGAATTGGCTTCGTTAACCTTCAACTCGTGTAGTTTTTCTACACTTCGTCTCGGTTGTCTAGCCAATTCTTGAACTGCTTTGAGTATAGTTAGCCCTTTTGAAAGCACGCTAACTTGCTGTAATATAGCATTTTAGCGTGCTTTTTCTTTTCTTCCCCTAATTTATTCAGGCAAGTTTTAAAAAAACACTTTCCTAATGGTCTGGTTTTGATGTACAAACCTCACCTTCGCTCCGCTTTGCTATGCTTAATCTTGTATTTGATATTGTTACAAATAACAGGCTTGGCATTTGAAATTATAAAGTGTAGAAGTGAGCTAGATAACTACTTAAAAAATATCTGTAAGGATAAAACAATGGCTGTACCTAAGAGAAAAACCAGTAAATCAAAGCGCGATATGCGCCGTTCACATGATTCGCTGAAAAGAACAAATCCAGTGGAAGATAAGACAACAGGTGAGCTGAAACGCTCTCACCACGTATCGGCAGACGGCTATTACAACGGTCGTCAGGTTACTACAGACAAAGTAAACCGCTAAGGTCAAGATCTCATGGCGCATGGGAAAATCCAGACTCCTATTGCACTTGATGCCATGGGTGGTGATAGCGCGCCTGATTGCGTTATTTCCGGTGCGGAAATGGCACTTATTCGCCATCCTGGCATAAAATTCCTGATATTTGGCAATGAAGAACAAATAATCCCACTGCTTAAATCCCGCCCTGCCCTTGAAGCAGCCAGCCAGATTGTGCATACACCACATATTATTGCCAGCGAAGATAAACCGTCTTTGGCTGTGCGCCGTGGTCGCTCTTCCAGCATGTGGATGGCGATAGAATCAGTAAAAGAAGGACGTGCTTGCGCTGTGGTTTCTGCGGGAAATACCGGTGCGCTGATGGCTATTTCCAAACTGGTTCTGCGTACCCTGCCTGGAGTTTCTCGTCCTGCCATTGCTGCTTTGTTTCCAACGCTGCGCGGTGAATGCGTGATGCTTGATTTAGGCGCGAATGTTGAATCTGACGCGCAGGATTTATATCGTTTTGCCATTATGGGAGATGCCTTTGCCCGAGCTGTTCTTGGTCTTGCCCGCCCGCGTATTGGCCTGCTCAATGTCGGCTCTGAAGAGCTGAAAGGACGTTCGGAAGTTAAAGAAGCCTGTGCCCTTCTTAAAAACTCCCGTCTCAGCCTTAATTTCCACGGATTTATTGAAGGAAATGATATAGCTGCTGGGACTGTGGATGTCGTGGTAACCGATGGATTTACTGGCAATGTTGCCTTGAAGACTGCTGAAGGTGCTGCGCGCCTTATCCGCACTTATTTGCGTGATTCCTTCAATAGTTCGCCAATAGCAAAAGTTGGAGGGTTGTTGGCTTCCGGCGCGCTTAAAGGCGTTAAGGATAAGCTGGATGACCGCAAACGCAACGGCGCGATGTTTCTGGGGCTGGCTGGGATTGCGGTTAAGAGCCACGGTGGCGCAGATGCCTATAGTTTTTGTAATGCCATAAGCGTGGCGGTGGAACTGGTCGCGCACCATATTAACACACGTATTATCGATGAAATAGGACATATAGAGCCTATCAAACCGTCTATGCCAAAAATTAATCCTAAGATGCTGACGGCAATTGAAGGGGAAGCAGATTAATGATTCGCAGCGTAGTTATAGGAACCGGTGTTTACCTGCCTGCAAAAATCATGACCAATTACGATTTTCCAAGCAGTCTGGAAACTAACCATGAATGGATTTTAGAGCGTACCGGCATTGTTCAGCGGCACATAGCAGCAGAAGGCGAAAATACTTCAGACATTGCGGCGCGTGCCGGAACTGCTGCTTTAAAGAGTGCTGGCATATCGCCGGATAGTATTGATCTGGTTATTCTAGCCACCACCACGCCGGATGACACAATGCCTTCAACCGCTACCAAAGTTCAGCACCGGCTTGGCATAACTCGCGGTGCGGCTTTTGATGTTAATGCAGCTTGCAGTGGTTTTGTCTATGCTATGAGCATAGCTAACAGTTTTATCGTTGCCGGACAGGCAAAGCGGGTGATGGTTATTGGCGCGGAAACCTATTCGCGGATTCTTGACTGGAGTGATCGCAGTACCTGTATTTTATTTGGAGATGGCGGAGCTGCTGTGGTTTTAGAGGCACAAGAAAGTGCTGGAACCAACGATGATCGCGGAGTTTTATTTGCCAGAGTTCATTCTGATGGTCAATATACTGAATTATTAAGAACAACTGGCGGAGTGTCCTCGACCATGACCAGTGGATTTTTAACTATGGTTGGCAAAGAGATTTTCCGCCATGCCGCCAGTAAAATGCCTGCTTCTGTGGAAGAAGGGCTGGCAGAGCTGGGCTTGCCGAAGGATTCTATTGACTGGCTGGTTCCGCATCAGGCAAATATGCGGATTTTAAGTGCTGTTGCCCAAAAACTAAGGATTTCTGAGGATAAGGTGGTAACAACCGTTGCCAACCATGCCAATACCTCGGCAGCTTCCATTCCCCTCGCCCTGCATCAAGCTGCTCAGGATGGGCGTATTAAAGCCGGAAACCTTGTAGCCTGCCCTGCCCTTGGCGCAGGGCTTACCTGGGGCTGCGTTTTGCTGCGCTGGTAATTTAGTAATTACAAATAAGAACTATACAGTTCTTATTTGGAGCTACGCTGCCTACGGCGCGGACCCGAAGGGCGGCGAAGCCAAAATCGGACTTTCGGTCTCGATTTTCATAGTAATTCTGTATAAGAATTATACAGAATTACTATGGATTTCCAACAAAATCAACCAAACCCCTTGATTATATTCTTAAAATAGGATATTATCGAATAGTTTATAACTTTTTAGAGAAGAAATAACCATGCCAAAAACCCTTACCCGTGCTGATTTAAGCAACTCCGTTTATGAACAGATTGGTCTTTCATTGCAGGAATGCAACGCCCTTGTCGATAGCGTAATTGAAGAAGTATCAATTGCTTTGGAACAGGGTCACTCGGTTAAAATTTCGTCGTTCGGTACGTTTGCCTTACGTAATAAAAAGCAGCGCATGGGGCGTAATCCAAAAACCGGTGTTGAAGTTCCTATCACTTCACGCACTGTTCTGTCTTTTAATGCTTCTAATCTTTTAAAAGCTAAGGTTAATACCAGCCTTGTTGGTAAAAACGTAGAGCTTGCATAAGGAAAACTATTGGGGGATTCGTGCAGTTAAACTTTCTTCAGGAAGACTTACTAGCGACACTGCAAGAATCGAAGCAAAGAACTGCCTCTAAATCCAAGAACGTCTCTGCTGCTTCCGTACCTGATTTGTTTGGTGGTTTGCCGCTTGCGATGCCTCCAGAAAAGCCTTCCCAGAAATTAGAAAAAAAAGATGAAGAGGCTGTAGTTAAAAAAGCTGCTGAGGAAGAACATGTTTCTATCGAATTAAATAAAAAATCAGCAACCGCTTTCAAAACTATCAGTGAGGCTTCTGCTCTTCTCAATGTTCCTCAACATGTTCTGCGTTTCTGGGAAAGTCGTTTTTCTCAGATAAAGCCACTGAAAATGGGTGGTGGCCGCCGTTATTACCGACCTGAGGATATTGATATACTCAGCAAGATCCATAATCTGTTATATAAGCAGGGTTATACAATCAAAGGTGCAAAAAAAGCATTTGAACTTAAAGAAGTAAAACCAATGGAAATTAAAACTGTTCCGGAAACGTCTAAATCCGTGATACTCACAGATAAACAGAGAAAACAAGTGAGCGCGATCCGTCATGAATTGCTAGGACTGCGCGAAAAACTGCGTCCATATATCGCTGATAGTATTCCCGCTTAACTCATTATCTAATTTGACTTTTGTTGCAGGTAAATGTAACCTGCATAGCTTAATTTTCTGATTTACAGGAATATTCATGGCAAAGAAGCAAGCGGAAATCGCAATTATAATGGGCAGCACCTCGGATTGGGAAACCATGCAGCATGCTGCGCGGGCACTTGATGATTTTGCTGTTAGCTATGAAGCAAAAGTAATTTCTGCACACCGTACACCTGACAGGCTCTATGATTTTGCCAAGAATGCACAAAAAAATGGCGTAAAGGTTATTATTGCTGGAGCTGGCGGTGCAGCTCACCTGCCGGGAATGGCTTCTTCCATGACCAATCTGCCAGTGCTGGGTGTTCCTGTTGAAAGCGCGGCACTTAAAGGCATGGATAGTTTGCTTTCGATTGTGCAGATGCCGGCGGGCGTTCCGGTCGGAACTCTGGCAATAGGCAAGGCAGGTGCGATAAATGCAGCGATTCTTGCCACCTCAATTCTTGCGCTGAATGATGAAAAACTCGCTAAGAAATTAGCAATATGGCGTGAAAAACAAACTAAATCCGTGGCACTTAAACCTAATTCCTAGAATATTATGCCTAAGACCATTAAATCACTACCGCCACTATCAACTGTTGGTATATTAGGCGGAGGACAGCTCGGGCGGATGATGGCAATGGCAGCAGCAGAGATGGGCTACCATGTGCATATTTACTGCCCGGAAAAAGATTCTCCCGCCAGCGAAGTTGCGCGTTATCACACTATTGGTGAATATAATGATATAAAAAAACTGGTGCGTTTTGCCGAAAGCGTTGATGTCGTAACTTATGAATTTGAGAATATTCCCGCAAGTCCGGTTGCAGCAATTGCAAAGATTGTAAGTGTGTTCCCTTCCCCACAGATTTTAGCAACATCGCAGCATAGGGTTTTAGAGAAGCAGGCGATGCGTGATATGGGCATAGCAACTGCGCCGTTTGTGCCTGTTTCTTCATTGGAGGAATTACGTTTTGCAGTCAGGGCTATCGGTTTTCCCGCAGTGCTTAAAACCGCACGCATGGGCTATGACGGTAAAGGGCAAATCATACTGCGCAAAGAATCTGATGTAAAAACCGCCATAGATAAACTGGGAAGCAAGGAACTTATCCTTGAAGGATTTATTGATTTCACAATGGAGATTTCGGTTATTGTCGCCCGTGATTCCGAAGGAAATATCGAATGTTACTGTCCGGTACAAAATACCCACAAAAATCATATTTTGCACGAAACCATAGCCCCTGCCCCAATTGATAAAAAATTGGCGACTAAAGCCGAAACTATCGCCAAGAAAATAGCACAGGAGGTGGATTTAATCGGTCTGCTGGCAATTGAAATGTTTGTTACCAATGATGATAAGATATTGGTAAATGAAATTGCTCCGCGCCCGCATAATTCCGGACATTGGACTATTGATGCTGCTATAACCAGCCAGTTTGAACAGGCTATCCGCGCTGTATGTAGCTTGCCGCTGGGCAACCCATCCCGGCTTTGTGATGCGCGGATGCTGAATTTAATTGGTGATGATGTAAATGACTGGAAAAAATATAGCAACGAGCCAAATGCCAAATTGCATTTATACGGTAAAAAAGAAACCAAAGCCGGACGTAAGATGGGGCATGTTACGTTTTTAGTAAGGGAATAACCTACACAAACCGCGCCTTATCCGCCTTATAAACCCCCAGAACCGTAACTTTTTTGCAATAAAAACTTAGTTCTTCCAACGCGCCCTGCACGTTTTTTTCATGCGGGTGGCCTTCAAAAGTCAGGAAAAACTGAGCGGCATCACGCCTTGCCCCGCCCGGGATATAGCTTTCCAGCTTAACTATATTTACTCCTTGCGTTGCAAATCCGCCGAGTGATTTATATAGAGCCGCCGGCATGTTGCGGACGGTAAAAAGCAGAGTGGTCAATATGTTGCCATCCTGCGGTTTTATTTCTGCCGGTTCACGGGCAACCATAATAAAAACCGTTATGTTGTTTTCTGCATCCTGCAAATGCTCGCGCAGAATTTTCAATCCATAAAGCTCAGCAGCAAGTGGAGAAGCAATTGCCGCCTTGGTTGGGTCATTCCATTTTGCAACATCGGAAGCTGCCATCGCCGTGTTGGAATAAGTGTGCGTCTCTACATTCATTTCGCGCAGATGCTCCCGGCATTGCAGCAAAGCTTGCGGATGCGAATAAACATCCTTAATCGTTTCCAGTGTTGCGCCTTTTGCCGAAACCAGCACATGCTCGATATTCTGAAAATATTCACCAACTATGTGCAGCTTGGTTTTAGGCAGCAGATTATGGATTTCCGCCACCCTTCCCGCCTGTGAATTTTCTATGGGAATCATCCCGAGCTCGGCCTTGCCATTTGCCACTGCCTCAAATACATCTTCAAAGGAAGGGCAAGGCTGAGTTTGCATGTAAGGGCAAGCCTGACGGCATGCCAAATCGGCATTCGCCCCTTCCACACCCATGAAAGCAATGGTATTTTTCGGATCGAGATTATTAGTAATGCTGGACATAATGCGTATAATTCCTTAGGTTTGTTGGAGTAAATAAATATCATGATTATAGAAGATTGCAACTTATGAACGTTAAATCTGTGCCTGACAAAAACTGGAATATTGATAGCTGGCGAAACTTTCCGATTAAGCAGCAGCCTGAATATAAAAACCTTGAGCATCTGCGCGAGGTTGAGCTTAAGCTTGCCGCATTTCCGCCGCTTATTTCCCCATCAGAAATCCGCTCATTAAAATCTGAACTGGCGGATGCGGCTTACGGTAAGGCGTTTTTATTGCAAGGTGGAGATTGCGCCGAAAGTTTTGCTGAATTTAATGAAAAAAATCTACGCGATTTTTTCCGCGTGATGCTGCAAATGACTATGGCACTGATGTATGGTGCGGGCAGACCGGTGGTAAAAGTTGGGCGCATCGCCGGACAATTTTCTAAACCGCGTTCGGAAAATATGGAAAAGATTGGAGATGCTGAGCTGCCGAGCTATCGCGGCGATATGGTGAACTCTATGGAGTTTGACCCAAATGGTCGCCAAGCTGATCCTGAACGTTTGCTGCGTGCTTATTATCAGGGTGCGGCAACGCTAAATTTCCTGCGTACGCTGGCACGCGGTGGTTATGCTTCGCTGCGCCAGATTAACCGCTGGAACATGGAATTTGTAAGCATCTCAAATCAAGGTAAACGCTTTGAGGAGCTGGTTGCGCGTATCAATGAATGCCTCGAGTTTATCAGGGCTTGCCGCCTTCCTCTTGATGATGCTAAGGAATTTTCGGAAGCGAGTTTTTTTACTTCGCATGAGGCATTGCTGCTGGGTTATGAATCATCGCTCACCAGATTCGATCCGTTTGATGAAAAATATTATGCCTGCGCGGCGCATATGCTGTGGATCGGTGATCGCACCCGTTCGCCGGATGAGGCGCATGTTGAATTCCTGCGTGGTGTGGCAAATCCGATAGGCTGCAAAGTTGGCCCTTCCACTACACCTGATGGATTGTTGCGCTTGATCGATACACTCAATCCGGAAAATGAAGCTGGACGCCTGACACTTATCAGCCGCATGGGTGCCGGAAAAGTTGGTGAATTGCTGCCGCCGTTAGTTCGCGCCGCAAAAAATGCTGGTAAAACTGTTATATGGGCGTGTGACCCTATGCATGGCAACACCATTAAATCCCCGAATGGTTTTAAAACCCGTAAATTCACGGATATTCTTGCAGAAGTGCGCAACTTTTTTGATGTGCATAAAGCTGAAGGAACTGTAGCCGGCGGCGTGCATTTTGAAATGACCGGACAGGATGTGACCGAATGCCTCGGTGGTGCTCAGGCGATCTCGGAACTGAATTTATCAGACAGGTATCACACACATTGCGATCCGCGCCTTAACGCTTCACAATCATTAGAGCTTGCTTTTTTGATTGCAGAGACGATAAAAAAGAATCAAAATAGATAGAAGTAGTTCTTAGTGTACCAATGTTATAATCAGGAGAAAGAAAATGGCTAAAGCAACAAGAGTCGGTGGAATTGCAGTTGATCAATTAAAAAGCATCATTGCCCGCGTGGAAAAACTGGAAGAAGAAAAAGCTGCAATTGCTGATGATATTCGTGATGTTTTTGCCGAAGCAAAAGGCAATGGTTTTGATGTAAAAGCAATCCGCCAGATTATCAAGCTTCGTAAAATGGACGCTCAGGAGCGTGAAGAAGAAGAAACCGTACTCGATACCTATATGCGTGCTCTCGGCATGCTCCCTGAGTTTGAAGAAGAGCTGGAAGCTGCTTAGTTTCCCCTTTAATAAACTGCTATAAAGGACATTTGCATGAATGTTAACAATCAAATTTTATTTAATAAACTTGACGGATACATACAACATCTTCCAAGCATAATAGAAAACGATAACGACCAAAACAGAAAAAGAAGCAAAGCCTTTGCTTTATTCGCAGTTGAATTAATTAATAATCTTGAAATGAGTGAAGCAGCAAGATGCATAATTGATGGCAGGGGCGACAATGGCATAGATGCTATATACATTGATGACAGCCAAGAAATTGGCTCCGTTTCAGTGCATATTTTCCAAACCAAACTGTTTCAAAGAGATGATGAAAGTAAAACAATAGGTGAAAATACTATAACTAAAATTCATGCGACGATAGAATCTATCTTAAACGGCAGATTAACAGAAAATTCTTCAACGCAGCTTAAAAATAAAGCTACAGAAATGCAGCAAGCAATAAGCAAGTGTGGTTTTGGTGGTTATAGGATATTTATTTATTTTGTATATAATGGAAGTAGTCCTAATAACAATGAGATAAAACGTAAAGAAGAGTTGTTTAAAGAGAAATTTTTTGAAGTACACTTCCTTACTACTCATGATCTAATTGCTCTAATAGACCCTACTACTAAGAACACCGGACAAACAAATGTTAAAGTTTCCAACCCTATAGAAGGTCTTAATGCAGGAATAAAATACCTTGTTACATCTCTACCAGTAAGAGAATTAGCCAAAATATATAATGAATGTGGGAAGGAAAATATTCTAAACAAAAATATTAGAAATTTTCTTGGAAATAGTAAAATTAACAATCAAATTGCAAATACAATAAGAGACAAAGACGAAAGGCAGTATTTTTGGTTTCTTAATAATGGCGTTACAATAATATGCGACTATTTTGAAACTCGTCCAGAAGGAACAGAAAATAAAAAATCCCTAGATATAAAGAATCCATCAGTAATAAATGGTGGGCAAACCACAAGGATAATAGCAGAAAATGTTGGCTATATAACTGATGAGGATAACGCCACAGTTCTATTGCGATTATATGAAACTCAGAATGGCGATTTAATAGACGAAATTACAGTAGGAACAAACAGTCAAAACAGTATAAAATACAGAGATACGAAAGCAAACAATAAAACCCAGTTCAAAGTAAAAGAATATTTTAAAGACAAAGGCTACTTTCTTGAAACAAAAGTAAGAGAGTATTCTGGCAACAATAAAATAGATAATTATAAAATAATAAAAAACGATACTTTGGTACAAGCGTATTTATCAATGTACGAAAAAGAACCGGACAAAGTAAAGATTAGCAAAGGAAGGGCTTTTGAAGAAAATTTTGATAAAATATTTTACGAAGCAAACCATAATATTGCAGCAAAATTATATAGATCATGTGAAATTTTGTATTTTGTACGAGAAAAAGCAAAAAAAGAAGAGCAGTCAGATAACAATTCTTATTTAGAACACGCAGAATTCGCCATATTATTTTTACTTGGAGAATTAAATCAAAACTTGCTGGATACAACAATAATTATTAAAAAAAGCACATTAGAACTAGACTACAATAACGCTAGAACTATTATAACTAGAGTTGTTAAAGAACAATCAGAAAAATTAGGGGCTGAATATTCGCATAACAATCTTTTCAAAAACCCCAAATTAAAGGCATATCTTACCGAAAGAAATGACAATCTGTCCATGAAATTTAATTAGTGGAATATTTTACTATCCTTGCTTATCTCTAATCTCCAAATACTTCGCCACACGCATAACCCGTCCGAAGGCGTATAGTTTGGCGTAAGTTAAGCCACGTGTTCCGCGTAATATATATAAACGTAGGAAATAAGCCTTGAAGAAAGCTGCGGGTACTTCAAACAGCAAGCGAGTATGTGGGAACATAAGCCCATTTCTGGCAATCAAGTTTTCTGCCTGTGCTGTGGTGTAGCTGTTCATTTTTTCGATTGCGTGGGCGATGCTGCGGAATGAGCGGTGGCAGATCAATGCCTGTAATCTTCCTACGCTCTCTCCTTCTTGCATAATCACGGAATCATGCACAGGACTTTCGGAAAAACGCCCTTTTTCAAGATTATATAATCTCAGGCAATGGTTAGTGTGAGCAAGCGGGGCAAATTTCTTTTCACCTGGCAGCATATCCCGGACTTTTATAATATAGCCGGAAAGCGGCGGTTCACCGGTCACAAATAAATCCTTTATTTCCTGCGCCAATTCCTCTGTCGCCTCTTCATCGGCATCCAGATTTAGTAACCATTTGTTTTTGCATTCGTCTTCGGCAAATCTTTTTTGTGGGCCATAACCCTCCCATTCATTATATAAAACCCGCGCTCCCAGAAAAGTGGCAACGGATACGGTATCATCAGTGCTACCGCTATCAATAACCACCACTTCATCCACCCAGTCTTTTACACTATTTATGGTGGTTCCGATGCGGTCGGCTTCATTCTTGGCTATGATAAATACTGATATGGGAAGGAGCATAAATTGATTATAAGATGAAAGGATGAAGAGATGACTAGATTTTTGCAAAATTACAACTATCTTATCATCTTGTCATCTTATTATCTTATCATCCAACAAGGAAAAAATTATGCGTATAGCCAATATAATGTTCAGCAAAGGTGCCGGTGGAATTGAAAAGGCTTTTGTTGATTACTCGGAAGGCTTGCGCGACATTGGGCATGAAGTAATTTCAATAACAGATCCAGCCGCTATGGTTAATGCCGAGCTTGCTGAGCTTAAACTTAATGTTAAATCTGTCGGGAATTTAGGTGAGTGGGATATTCTTGCCGCCAGAAATTTGCGTAAACTCTTGCTTGGATTAAAAGTGGATGTTGTGATAGCGAACGCTAACCGGGCGTTTGGTTTGTCCACAAAAGCTATCAAAGGAAAAATTCCACTGGTTGGCGTGGTACAGAATTATAGCACCAGTCGTTATAATGCTGCTGATGCAGTGTTCACAACTACGCATGACTTGATAAATACTTTGATATTACAGGGAATTGATAAAGACCATATATTCCATGTTCCTAACATGATTAAATGCACTGAATTACCACATCGTAAACCGCGCAATAACCCACCGGTTATCGGGACGATGGGGCGTTTCGTCGCCAAAAAAGGTTTTGATGTGTATATTAATGCATTAAAAATTCTAAAAGAGCGTGGAGTAGAATTTAAAGCTGTCCTTGGTGGAAATGGTGAAGAAGAAAATAATCTAAAAAAACGCGCCAGAAGTGCTGGTCTTGATGGGCAATTGAATTTCCTAGGTTGGGTAAAGGATAAAAAAGAATTCTACACTGGAATCGATATTTTCTGCCTGCCGTCGCTGCATGAACCGTTCGGAATTGTTCTGCTGGAAGCGTTTACCTATGGTGCGCCGGTTATTTCGACTGACACTGAAGGTCCGCACGATATAATAAACCCGAATTATGATGCGCTTATTGTAAAAAAAGGAAATGCCGAACAACTCGCTGATGCTATGGAAATGCTAATAAAGCAACCTGCAACGTGCGATAAACTGGCGGCAAATGCTTTTGCTAAAGTACGGACGGTATACGCGCAGGAAGTTGTGAGCAAAGCTATCGAGGATGCTCTGAAGAAGATATTGGGGAAAATTTAAAGAATTGGAGAAATGGAGAAATGAAGAAATGGGGAATAAAGTTAAACATCCTACATTCTCCAATTCTTCATTTCCTCAACTCCCCAATTCTTCCTACAAACTCGCCAGAATATCCTTAGCCGTCTGAGCTGGATTTTTCGCTTCGGTTATAGGACGACCGATTACCAGATAATCAGCCCCCTTCTCTATCGCTTCTTTTGGTGTCATCACCCGTTTTTGATCGCCTGATGCACTTCCCTCGGGGCGGATTCCGGGAACAATTAGTTTGAAATCCTTGCCACACTGCCTGCGCAGTATTTCTATTTCGTGCGGTGAACATACTACGCCATCAATACCACTATCCTGCGCCAGTTCAGCGAGCTTACTTGCCTGATATTTTACATCATTCTGCATTCCGATAGATTCCAGATCGAAGCCGTCTAAACTGGTGAGTACCGTTACGCCAATTATCAGCGGTTTATTTGGCAGGGATTTTGCTGCTTCTGTCGCTGCCTGCATCATGGCTTTGCCACCAGATGTATGCACAGTCATCATAAAAGCATTAATGCCATTTGTGGCGCGCACAGCACCAGCAACAGTATTAGGAATATCATGGAATTTAAGGTCTAAAAATAAGGAAGCGTCACCAGCAACATCGTTTACGCCAGCCACACCATTTGCCGTAAAAAACTCCAACCCCAATTTGATTGCACCAACCGAACCACGCACTTCCCGCACCAAATTTTTAGCTTTGGCTACATCAGTGGTATCAATAGCGCAGATGATGGGGTTATTGACGTTTGAGTAACTTGTAGACTTCGTCATCATTTCTTTTTCCTATTAACAGGATACGCAAAGTATCTTCTGTAAAGTCATAAATAATTCTGTATTCGCCACTATCAGTTCGCAAATATGGAAAACCACGTAGCTGCTTCGAATCTTGCGGTTTTGGATTAATTCGTAAAAGCTGAATTTTTTGCGCTATCTGCTTACCATGTTTAGGATGAACACGTGCAAGAAATTTATCAGCATCACGCTCTAATTTAAGTATCAGCATTCAATAAACGTTGAATAACTGATTCACTCTCTTCCGCACTTAAAAAACCATTTTTCTCGGCTTCCATAGCCAACTCTCCCCAGTATCTATCGGATAGCATTTCAACAATCTTATATTCCTCAACAGACATAAGAACAGCAACATCACGCCCCGAACGCTGAATCATTACAGGCTCGCGCAAAGCGGCATCCATAATTTCACCAAAACGGTTTTTTGCATTGGTTGCTGATTCTACGCGCATAAAAAAACTCCTAATATTAACTAATTTAGCTATATTAGCTGATTTAGCTAATTTAGTCAAGATAGATATTAAGATGAGCAGATTATTAGATAATAAGATGATTAAGAATAGCATTTTTTACTTAATCATCCAATCATCTAATAATCAAATAATCCATCTATTCCCACTTAAACACCGTATCACCGCCAACTATAGTGCGAACAGTGCGTCCTTTTACTGGCCAATCATCAAACGGTGAATTAAGAGATTTGCTCATAAATTGTTTCGGGTCGATGCTCCAAGCAATATCAAGGTCAATAAGTGCGAGGTCAGCCCGTGCGCCTTTTCGCAACCTTCCTGAATTAACATGAATAATATCGGCTGGTTTATAAGTCATCGCTGCCATTACATCGCGCAGTGGCATAATTTTTTGATGATATAATGATAGCGAAAGCGGCAGCATGGTTTCCAGACCTACTATGCCAAATGCTGCTGATGATAGTGGAACGCGCTTGCTTTCCTGATCATGCGGGGCGTGATCGGTGGCGATAGCATCAATCGTGCCGTCTTTTAGCCCTTCTATAACCGCCATACGGTCTTTTTCCGCGCGTAGTGGTGGGTTCATTTTACTAAAAGTGCGGTATTCCAACACAGCTTCATCGGTGAGTGTAAAATGATGAGGGGCAGCTTCGCAAGTAACCCTTAGACCTTTTTTCTTGGCACGGCGCACAGCGTCTATAGCTTCGGCAGTGGATATATGCAGAACATGGTATTGCCCGCCAGTCAGTTCGGCGAGGATTATATCACGCTCAACCATCACCGCTTCGGCAGCATTAGGAATCCCTGCCACACCAAGCTGCGCTGAGATTTTTCCTTCATTCATGCAACCACCGCAGGACAAATTCAAATCTTCGGCATGTTGGGCAATCGGCACTCCAAGTTCACGCGAATAAGCCAGTGCTTTACGCATCACGCCAGCGTTCATAACAGGCAAGCCATCATCAGTAAAACCAACTGCCCCAGCATCAACCAGCAAGCCCATCTCGGTGATTTCTTCACCTTTCATATGTTTGCTTATCGCTGCGTAGGTGCGAACATTTACGTAAGCTGTTTCGCGGGCGCGTTTATGGATAAAGGCAACCACGGAAATATCATCAATCACAGGCTTGGTATTAGGCATACAGGCAACCGTTGTAACCCCGCCCGCTGCTGCCGATTTGCTGCCAGTGGCGATAGTTTCTTTGTATTCCTGCCCTGGCTCGCGGAAATGCACCTGAATATCAAGCAATCCCGGTGAAAGCAGATTTCCTTTGCAATCCACCACCTCTATGCCTTCGGGAACGCCATCGTTAAATAAACGCTCGCCAAAATCGGCTATGCTGTCACCAATGGTAAGAAGGCTGCCTTTTGCGTCTAGCCCTGACTCAGCATCAAATAACCGCGCATTAATATACGCAATTTTTTTGTTCGCATCATTTTGATGGGTTGGCATTATGAAATGTTGTTTTTTAGTCATTTAATTAGCTCATAATTTATATTTCAATTTAAAAATTCCTTGCCAGCAGTTCAAGTACTGCTTGGCGCACAGCAAGCCCCATTTCAACTTGGTCGAGAATAACGCTGCGGTTAAGGTCATCCGCCAGTCTAGTATCTATTTCTACGCCACGGTTTATCGGGCCGGGGTGCATAATAAGAGCGTCTGACTTGGCATATGAAAGTTTTTCCTCATCCAGCCCATAAAAATGGAAAAATTCGCGGATGCTGGGGATAAAATTGCCATCCATACGTTCCATCTGCAGGCGTAGCATCATGATGATGTCGCAATCTTTAAGACCCTCGCGCATATTGTGGAATATTTCTACACCAAAAGATTCAGGAAACGGCGGCATAAGCGTAGGCGGTGCGATAATCCGCACTTTTGCGCCTAGTAGATTCAACAATTTCATATTTGAACGCGCCACGCGGCTATGCAGAATATCGCCACAAATAGCCACTGTCAGCCCTTCAACCTTCCCTTTGCGCTGCAAAATGGTTAGTGCGTCGAGCAATGCCTGTGTTGGATGTTCATGGCAACCATCGCCACTATTGATCACCGAACAATTTACCTTCGCTGCCAGCAAATGCACCGCCCCGCTTTCAGGATGGCGTATGGCGATAAAATCAGGGTGCATGGCGTTGAGCGTCATTGCTGTGTCAATCAGAGTTTCGCCCTTTTTTGTCGAAGAAGTGGCGACTGACATGTTGATAACATCCGCACCCAGCCTTTTACCAGCCAGTTCAAAGGATGTACGGGTTCTAGTGGAATTTTCAAAAAACAGGTTTATGAGGGTTCGCCCCTTTAAAATGGCATGTTTCTTATCGGGTTGGCGGTTTTTTTCGATATAACTTTTTGCTAAATCCATTACGCAATAAGCATCTTCCCGGGAAAGACCGTCTATGCCTAGCAAATGCTTATGCTTAAAAGAAGTTTGGGAAGATTTTCTATCAGAAGTCATGATACTAGCATAATTAGCATTTTTGATTATGGCAAATGCAAAAAATATATCTTTCAATCAATTTTTTGATAAGTATTTTAAGGTTTATACCGAAAAATCAATAGCTAAACGATAGTATCACACAAATAAGCATACTATCATCTGGTTTATATAATCCTTGCAATTCTCTTATATAGAGTTAGTTTCGCTAGTCTGAAATAATATTTTATGAGGAAAACCAATGCGCCAGTCTTATCCTGTAATTTTTTCTTCCGCCGCTTTATTGATGTTGCTTTCTGCCTGTGACCAGAATGGCGGAATGCTGCCACTTGACGGTCAAAATTTTCTTTCCAGCCTTGAAGGCCCAAAAATTCCGAGCATGCATGAGAATCAGTTGGCTTCTGCGAAGAGTGCAGAAAAGGATGAGGATTTCGCTCAGGCATCACAAATATACCAGCAGATATTGGAAAAAGATCCGGAAACGAATGATGTTGTGCAGTTATTGGCTGACAGCCTGCGCCGTAGCGGTGAATATGACAAAGCTATCAGTGTTTATGATGGAATCATAGCGAAAGACCAAGCCAATGCCGCAGCAAAAGAAGGAAAATCTCTGGCTCTTATGGCTAAGGGTGATTTTGAAACTCCAACTGTATTGCTTGAGGAAGTACTGAAACTTGATGGGAAACGCTGGAAATCTCTTAATGCAATGGGAATTCTTTTCGTAACGCGGGGGTTATATCCTGACTCAATGAAATATTTTGAAGAAGCTTTGAAACAAAGCCCAGCTAATATTGCGGTTATGAATAACCTTGGCTTGTCTCAGGCACTGGACAAGCAATATGATCTTGCTGTTGATACATTATTGAAAGCTTCTACTCAGAGCGTCGTTGGAAGCTCTGGACGTAAACGTATAGATCTGAACCTTGCACTAGTTTATGCAAGCGCAGGCAAGCTTGTTGATTCACGTAAGATTGCTGAACAATATCTAAGTGGACCATCTTTGAAAAATAATCTTGGGTTATATGCTCATCTGGCAAAAGATGATGCTCTCGCCAAGTCTTATTTGAATATGGCTCTTACTGAAAGCAAAACTTATTATGAAAAAGCTTGGGAAAATCTTGAAGCTTTAAATAGTGTAGAAAACAGGAGTGTAAACAAGAGTGAAAAGTCTACGGTAGAAAAACTTCCTGAAGATAAAACCAAACCAAAGAAGGAAAAGCCGGCTGCTGCTAAGGATAATTCATCAAAGATAACCGTGATTCAGGAGCCGGATGCAACTAAGAGCGAGGTGAAATCTATTGGTGAGATAATTGCCCATGAGATTAAGGATGAGATTAAGGATGAAAAAATAGAGAATAAACCAGCTGCAGCCCCTGCTCTGCCTAATATAAACAAAATCAAAAGTGAGTCGGCTCCTGCAATAGTGCCTGCTGCTGTAAAGCCGGAAAGCATAACTCCGCCTAGCGTTGATAATGTTATTGATAATATTGCTAAACCGGCAGAGGCAAAAACTGTAAAAGCAAATGGGGTAGCTTCTACAAACAGCTCTGCAAAAAATAATGATAAATCTCTAGGAACGCTCAAAGCTCCTACCCTCAACTCTGATCAAAATAAGCAAGGTAATTCTTCTCAAGATGGTTCTGCAGCGGAAGCCCCTGCTAATAACGCAGAAAAGAAATAGTGTTTCCAATATATTCTAGTTGATAATTATAATAGACTATTACAGCAGAAATTTTCTGTTATAATAGTTTTATTTTCTTTTTCATCGTCAAGAATCGGTTTATATGGTTTTCTAAATTTCGATTTGCTTTCCTAATGAAGAAATAAATCAGGAATATTATAATTATTAGCAATATTATAAAAACCAGTTAGGTTTGGAATATGGCACAGGAATTAGTTACAAAACAGCCAGACATTCTGCCAAAATCTATGGCAAAGTCTGATTTTGAGCTGGAATTAAGTAAGACACTGAGTGTATTCCTGCAGGGATATACTCCGACCGGGTTCTTAAAAAGTGAGCCTGATACGGTAGATGGTCGTTATAAAATCTCCATGAATACCCCATTACCGTATTTTTCTTCTGAATCTGCTTCCGCTTATAGCGTCATCGATATGAAAAATCCTGAAAGGGAATTAATTGCCTTTGTATGCAATAACGCAACTATACAAAGGACACACATAATAAACCCGTTGATTAGTTCGCCTCATCCTAACATTATGTCGTTAGTCACTACGAATGTAACAGATATTTCGCAGGCAAATGAAGAGCGTTTTGTCCTCATATATGAAAAGCCTAAAGGAAGAAAGCTATCGGAACTTATTGCTGCAAGCAAAAACCGCCCCAGTTTTGAATTTATCTGTCATAATATTATTGCGCCAATCGCCTCTGCAATACAGCATCTCGATGACTTAGGGATAACGCATGGAAACATTAATTGTGAAAATATATTCTATCATCCTTCCGAGGCAAGTGAATTGCTGATTGGTCCATGCACTATTGAACCTTGTGGTTTTTCTCAGCCTTTTTATTATGAACCGGTTGAGCGTATGCAGGCGTTGCATTCAGGAAAAGGGGAAGGAAATAACACGCAGGATTTCTACGCGCTAGCCGTTGTAATACTTCATATCCTTTATGGGATGAACCATTTTAAGGAAATGGATAAAAATGTACTGGTCAGAAAAATCCTAAAAGAAGGGGCTTTCAATGCACTTACCCGCAACAAGGATATGCCGGAAGTGTTTTTCGATTTTTTTCGTGGGTTGCTGAGCCAGAATTATCAGGATCGATGGGGGCATAAATATCTTAAAGCCTGGCTGGATGGAAAACGCTATAATGTTATGCCTTCCCCTCCTCCGCAGGAAGCTATAAGACCATTTGAATTTGAAGATGAAGTAGCTTACACCCGCAGGGAGGTTGCGGATATATTCTTTCATCATTGGCAATCTGTCCCAGAAATATTTGCCAGTGGGCAACTATCGACATGGGTTGCCATATCTCTAAGAAACAAGGAATTAAACGAATATCTCCTGCGAACTACCAAGCTTATCAGTACTTCTGCCAAAAAGAATGATCCGTATATAAATGAACAAATTATGCGGGCTATTTTTATATTTGATCCTTCCGGTCCTGTCCGTCTTGGAAAGCTGTCTTTTCATATTGATGGTATAGGTACAGTTTTTGCTGACATGGTATTTAAAGAGTCGGATTTTGAACTCCAGCTATTGATGCAATTTATTGAGCTTAGCATGTTTCATATTATTGCCGGGCAAAAAAATAAGGATTCAGAAAAAATCGAATCAGATAATAGTGCTTTTGATGCAGTTTTTGTGAAGCTGGATCGCCTTCGTGGTGTTATCCGCAATAATGGGATAGGATTTGGAATTGAGCGTATACTTTATGACTTGAACCCTAAAATGAAATGTATGAGTCCTATGCTTGCGGGAATGTATGTATCTTCCTTATCTTCTATGCTTAAAGCTCTTGATAAGCTTGCGCCTAAACTGGCGCAACACAGTGATCCTATCGACAAGCACATAGCAGCTTTTATCACCAGTCACCTTAATGTGCAGCATGATATTTACCTGCCATCGTTAAGTGCAAAGCCTATCCTCGCTAAGCATCAGGTTATGGTAGCACTGAAAATACTGGCTTCTGCTCAGCATAAATCTGGAATAGCATATCTACCAGGGCTAACAAACTGGCTGGCACTAAGAATCCTGCCGCTTCTTGATGTCATCCGCAGCCGCACGCTGAAACGTAAGCTTGTGAATATGCTGGCAGGTGCGGCACGCAGCGGAAATATACAAAAAATGGCTGATATGTTTATAGAATCTGGTTATGCTCAAGCAGAAGTGATTGCCTTTCAGCAGGCAGTGCAGAATTTTAAACAAAATTCTAGTGACATAGTGTATTATACTAAAAGAGAAATGATTGCGACACATAGCAGGCAATTAGGTGCCAGAATGGCGCATTATATTGCGATTGCTGCATTGGTTGTTAGTTTTGCAATTGCGATTCGGGGAAATTGAGCATGTTCTTGCTGAGAATTGGACAAAAACTTATTTTGCCACTTTCTATTATCGTATGTATATTGCTGATTGGATTGCTGCAGCTTGGTTTTATTTTTCTTATACTTGCTCTTCTTCCATCTATAACCGCTTATTTTATGGATGAAGATTATGATATCAGCACATTCCGCACGATATTTGCCTGTAACCTTGCGGCAACTATTCCCACACTTACCCCGATTTTTGTTTCAGGATTAAAAATGAAGCACTACGAAGTTGGCTCGGTTATTAGTAATCCGAATGTGTGGATTTTTATTTATGGTGGAGCAGCTATTGGCTGGGGTATGATTCATTTCAGCAGTCAGATAGCTTATATGTTTCTCGACATTCAATATAAGCTGCGTTCATCATCGCTGGAAAGGGCGCAGGAACGTATTCTGGAGGAATGGGGAGATAGTGTTAAGCCACCAGAGCCAAAAAATGTAAAGAAATTAACTTAAGCAATTTCAGATCAGAATGGAAGGCGAGCTTTTAATGCCGCTCCCAGTGTTCCGTCATCAAGATAATCCAACTCTCCACCCATAGGTATGCCTTGCGCTAATCGGGAAATATTTACATTATAACTGCTCAAACGGTTGGTCAGGTAATGCGCAGTGGTTTGTCCTTCCATAGTAACGTTGGTTGCCAGTATGATTTCTTTTACAGTTCCATCTCCCACTCTGAGCATCAATGATTCAATGTTAAGCTGGGAAGGGCCACGGTCGTCAATCGCGGAAAGCGTGCCACCCAGAACATGATATTTCCCACGGTAAAGATTACAACGTTCAATCGCCCACAAATCCGATAAATCCTCGACTACGCAGATGGTTGAGTTGTCACGTTTGCTATCTGTGCAAATGGCACAAGGATCGTGCATATCAAGATTGCCACAGATATGACAGGTTTTAATATTTTCCATAGCCCTGCCCAGAGCATTATGAATAGGCTTCATAACCTGTTCGCGGTTGCGTATCATGGTAAGCACCGCCCGCCGTGCCGAGCGAGGCCCTAACCCTGGAAGCCTAGAGAATAAGCGGATCAGTTCATCTATATCGGAATGTGCCATACAGTTATTAGCGACTAGCGGTTAGCGGTTAGAAATTTATATTTTTGAATAAGCATTATTATCATACAGCCAGTTACTAGTCGCTAGCTGCCAACCGCTATCAACTAAAATGGCAGTTTCATTCCAGGCGGCAAGTTAAGACCGCTGGTAACCGCACTCATCTGGCTGGAAGAGTAGCTATCCATTTTTTCTTTGGCATCCCTGAAAGCTGCAACAATAAGGTCTTCCAGCATTTCTTTTTCTTCCAACTTCATCAAGCTGTCATCAATGTTTATTTTAAGCAGGTCATGCTTTCCATTTATACTTAGCGAAACCGCCCCACCACCAGCCGAACCGCTCATTTCTTCAGCTTCAACTTTTTCCTGCAGTGAGGCAATTTTTGTTTGCATTTCCTGCGCTTGCTTCATCATTTTGTGTAAATTCATAACATCCTCCATATTGCTTATTGAGAGAGCAGATTATTGGATTATTACAGCAAAGGTCAAGCAAGTAATCCTCAACAATCTCACCACCAGCTATCTTTCTAAAATATCCATAACGTCTCTGCATATCAGGAATGAACGGCTGTCAGAGTAATCCGCCGTACATTAAGGTGTTTCGCTAGTTTACGGGTTTTGGCGATATCATAAGACACCTGCATCCGCATGAGAGTATCCATCTTCACACCGAATGCTTTTTCTAGGCGTAACGCCATTTCTCCTGACAAATCAGCTTTACCATTGAGCAAACTGGACAGGGTTGGGCGTGACACACAAAGAGCTTTGGCTGCTGCCGTGACTGACAGACCAGCAGGCTCTACAAGCTCGGTGCGGATAAAATCTCCGGGATGTGGCGGGTTCTTCATAGACATATTCTGTTCTCCTTTTCTAATGGTAGTCCTCTAGATTCACGTCAAAGATTTCTTCTTCTGCCTCGTCAATGCGGAACGTCAGTCTCCGGTTACGGGTAACGCTCAGGCTCCATGTCCCTTTGCGATCGCCGGTTAGCATATGGACTTTCCATGCTGGAAGCATTCGCAGCTCATCAGGATCTTGCATATCGTCCATATAGACAAACATTTTGCGTAGTTTGTCCACGGTGTCGGGTGGAACGCCCCGCACACTATCTTCTATGTAGAGACGCTTCAGACCCTTATGTACAAAGTTCCGTATCTTCATCAAATGACTGTAGCCTGTAACATTACACCTGTCAATGTGAATTTATAACAGATTAAGTACGCGATTCCTCGTTCAAAGGGAATTGTTGAAAATTTTTCCTAACGTGTTCAAAAACTCTGGAAGTTGGAAGAGGTGATATAATTACTAACTGTTTTCCCTAACCCCTACCACTTCCGCGCCAGGGAATTGCTGGAGAACTTTTGCAATAAGGGAATATTCCGATAATTTTTTTATCTCTTTTTCCTTATGGGCGGTTTCCTGTTCATGCAGGCTTGAACCAGTTGCAGTATTGGAAAGCAAAATTTTCCACGGAATTCCTGTCCAGCGAGTGAGGCAATCCGCTATCTTTGCCGTAAAATCACGGGACAAGGATGGTGAAATTTTTAACTCTATTTTTCCGCCAGATTCATTGCTTTCAAATGATACCAGCCAGACATCAGTTTTAAGCTGTGTGTATAATAATATTTCACGGTTTTTATTGAACAGTTCTACCGCCTGTGCAAAACTGCTAATGATTTCTTCTGACCTCTGATCTCTGACCTCTGGTCTCTGCTCAGCTAATTCAGGAGTTTTTTTTTCTGTCGACATTGCTTGCGCCGGCTGTGTTGCCTGATTATCGGAAATGCTGCGGATAATTTCAATTGGCGTTGGCAGTTGCGCGCTATAGGCTATGCGTACCAACAGCATCTCCAAAGCGGAAAGCGGTGACGGTGCGATTTTAACTTCGCTTATACCTTTAAGCAGCATTTGCCACAAGCGTGTGAGAACCGGCATTGATAATGCATCAGCTAGCTTTTTTGCAGAAGCTCGGTCATGTTCGGAAAGGGAGATGTCGGAAAGTGCCAATGGCGCAACCTTTACCCGTGTTATAAGATGTACCATTTCCAGCGCGTCCTGTACTATCATGAGTGGGTCTGAGCCTGCACCATATTGTTTTTCTACGTCTTCCAATGCCTCTGCCACTTTTCCTTGCAATAATATATCGAGTAAACGGAATGTAGAGCTGTGATCTGCAGCTCCCAGCATCTGGCGTACGGCTGCTGCCGTAACTTTAAAGTCACCGTTTTCCTCTATTCCACGAGCAATTGCCTGATCTAATAATGATAAAGAATCACGAACCGAGCCTTCCGCTGCAATTGAAATCAGTTTTATCGCCTCTTCCTCGGCCTGCACCTGTTCTTTAGTAGCGATATTAGAGAGGTGATCAGAGAGCATTTCTGAATCAATCCGCTTTAAATCAAAACGCTGGCAGCGCGAAAGAATTGTCACAGGAATTTTGCGTGATTCGGTGGTCGCAAAAATAAACTTCACATGCGGCGGCGGCTCTTCCAGCGTTTTAAGCAATGCGTTGAAGGCATTGTTTGAAAGCATGTGTACTTCGTCGATGATATATATTTTATAACGGGCAGTGGTTGGCAGATAGCGCACCGTGTCAATTAAATCACGTATGTCGCCAACGCCAGTGTGGCTGGCAGCATCCATCTCCAGCACATCAACATGGCGATCTTCGGAAATCATTAGGCAATGTGGGCAGACACCACATGGGTTTATGGTCGCTCCACCTTTTCCATCTGCACCTATACAGTTGAGTGCGCGGGCTATAATCCGCGCGGTCGTGGTTTTTCCTATACCGCGTATACCAGTTAGCAGGAAAGCATGGGCGATACGATTGGATTTAATAGCATTGGATAAAGTTCTCACCAGAACTTCTTGTCCGATTAGATCATGGAAGTTGGTTGGACGGTATTTACGGGCGAGAACGCGATATTCCATGACACAAAACTTTTAATAATCAATTTTTTCTAAATAACTTTTTACTTCTGCAATGCTCTTAAAATGTTTGTTATCTTCCAAGTAAGATATATCATCCAGAAGTAATCCTAAATCAGGTTCATTATCATTCAAAACAAAAGAAAAATTTTGAGAGGATTCTACACTTTTAAGCATACCAAACAGGTGCTTTCTGATGATATTAGGGCTGGTAAAATAAGGCTTAACAGACTTTCCTTGATAGTTAAAAAAATCCCACACACCACTTTCAACATCTATACCCTCACATTCTAGGCGAACCTCATGTAAATCATTGAAAACGGAGAGTACTCCATCTTCACCAAGAGCAAAAATGATGGTTTCCATTTAACACCATGATAAACGTGTGAATAACTAAAACACAACGCTGGCAGCGACCCAGAACGGATCTGCTACGGCTGCTTCCTCTCGGATCTGACCGGGTTCGCAGGCGCGCCGCCCGCCACCAGCCTTTGCATTATGTAACAAGCAGCAAGTGGCTGCAAGCGATAATAGCAGAATCAGCGAACAAAAATATTAATTTCCTGACTCTGTACCAGGTCAGTAACATCAGTGCGGATGGATATTCTTTCTTTAGGTATGCCCAGGCGATTAAATTCAGCAACAACGTTGCGTAAATTCTCTAGATATTTCTTAGCATTTCCATCATTTCCATCATTTGGAATAACCGACTGGATCTCATATCCTGCGTTTGGCTTTATTCCATAAACCTTGTCAATTACCTTCTTTAGGGCATTTTCAAAATATACATATTTCTGGTTAAAGCGAATCACCAAAACCGCATCCTTTTGCGAAGGAGAAGATGTGATATTTGCTCTGCTCTCGGCTTTTACCGCAGAATAATAAGAAGATAGCAATAAAACCGTCAGTGCGATAGATACAGCAAGGAAACCAGATTTAACGCCATTCACATTACGTATCATATTCATTCTCCTAAATAAAAAACAGCAAATACACCCGTGAATTTAAAAGAGGCTAGGCAGCAAGTCAAGGAACGAATAAAACAAAATAATTTCTATACTTAGAGCCATATTTTATAAGGTTTTATATAGCCTGTTATAGACAGTCAAAGAAAGCTCTTGTATTTTATAATGGATTAGCTACATTTCCGCCTCTTTTACTGCAAATTCTGCTTATTTGCACTGTGCAAGGACCCGTAGCTCAGCTGGATAGAGCATTTGACTACGAATCAAAAGGTCGGGCGTTCGAATCGCTCCGGGTCCGCCACCCTACGTTCTTTGAGCTTCATGTTGCTTACGCCAGTAAGATACTCGAAGCCATCAGAGCTAAGAGTTTTATCCTAAGCTTTAGCGTAGGGTGACTGGTTTAGATGGGATTTATATGAAATTATTTAAAAATTTTATTCAGCGGCAAAATTCAAGATTATCTTCAAAAATTGCAAAAGGCAGCTTTTCCCATAACGTATTACTGATGTTTATTGGTACTGCTATAGGGCAGATGGGTTCTGTAATTCTTTCCCCTGCCCTGACCCGCATCTATTCCCCTGAGGAGTTTGGCGTTCTTGGGATATATATGATGGTGATAAGCGTGCTGTCGCTGATTGCTTCGCTGCGTTATGAACTGGCTATTCCTCTGACAAAAACCGAAGAAGAAACCGCAAATATGCTGGGCGTGTGCCTGATATCGCTATTTTTTGTTAATTTGCTTATTGGAATAGTTCTATACTCAATAAATTCGCTTCCGGAATATCTTGAATCATCGTTTGGTTTGCTATGGGAATATCGCTTGATGGTTCCTGTTGGCATGTTTGCAATCGGCGCGTATCAGATACTTGTGTCATACGCCACCCATAAACAAACCTTCAAAGTCATCTCGCAAACCAAGATTTATCAAGGATATGGTGGGCCAATAAGCCAGATTATCCTAGGACTTGCCGGAACAAATGTCTGGGGAATGATAACCGGTTTTGTGATTGGACAGTCGATGGGCGCAAGCGTTCTATTTAAAAAATTAATTCCGAACCCGAAATTGATAATTAAATCCATGTCTGTTTCCGGTATAAAAGCAATGGCGTATAGATTCCGCAATTTTCCGCTGATTTCAAGTTTTTCCTCAATGATAAATATGCTTGGCGGTAATAACATCCTGTTTTTAGCCATACCCATGATTTATCATTCCACAATCATCACCGGCTTTATTTTCCTGATAAACCGCATAGTTGAACGACCTCTGCTCATGCTCAGCACCTCGATATTGCAAGTTTATATGGGCGATGCCTACAAAACCCAAAACCATGACCGCGAGGCAATGCGCGATAGATTCCTCAATGTTCTGCGTTTTCAGCTTATAATTGTATCTGGATGGTTGTTTCTTATCAATGCCACCGCTTATTATCTGATACCGTTTGTATTTGGTGAGGAGTGGCGGGATTCTGTGCAATATATTTATATTCTCAGCATTGCCTATCTGCCGCAAATGACCATGCACGCAGTGACGCATACGTTGCAAATTCTGGAAAAGCAGAAATTGGCTGTTATCTATGATATTTGCCGATTGTTGGCTGTTATATTTGTGCTTTACCTAGGGTATCTTTACGCATGGCAGGTTTCTTACCTGCTGATTGCCTATGGTCTGGTGCAGGCACTGGCAAGCGGTATATTGTTTGTGTTGATGTATAAATCGATAAATGAAGTGCCGAAATAGACCTCTGCATAATGCGTCATTGCGACTGCGAGCGTAGCGTGGCAGGAAGCAATCCATCTTTCTATGATACTTGATTTACTGGATTGCCGCGAAGGCTACGCCTTCTCGCAATGACGAAAAACGCATTATGCAGAGGTCTCGAAAATTGATTAGGATACTTTTGCCAGCGTTACAGCTATATGGAAATTACTCTTCTCCGAAGTATAAAGTACACCCTCGCCTCTTGATTTGGTAATAGCTTTAGCATTTCCTGCTGCTTTCAAATCATCTAAGACAGGAAGCAATTGTTCCCAGTTTCCAAGATTATAAAAAGCTGCGATATGAACTTCTTCAACAGGGAATTTAATTGAAACATTAGCTTCTGATTTGGCTTTGCGAATGACATTCAGAACTTCTACCGCTAACGAACCGCTCCTTATAGTGGAATCATATAAAGGTTGAGCTTCTGTAAATAGAACTCCATTCCAGCCTTCTTTAGAATATTCATAGAAAGGATAATCTGATACTTTGACCCAATTTCCGCGCGCGTGGATAGAGCCAAGCTTTGCATATTTATCATCAAATATATGGCTGTATAATTCCTCGGTGATATGCGGAACAAATGGCGCAAACAGGCGCAAAATTGCATCAAGGCAATGATACAGGGTGTAAAGAGCTGATTGTTGACCGCTGTGATTTTCACCATTTTCATTATAAGCTCGGGCTTTGACTAACTCCAGATAATTATCACAGAAATTATTCCAGAAAAAATCTTCAATAGCTACCCGCGCGTCTGAGTATTCAAACTCATCAAAGCCCTTTGTAGCGTGAATGACGCAACTATTTAAACGTGCCAAAATCCATATATCCAATGCACAATTGATTTTTCCGCTCTTAATATCCTGCAAAGCTGTTGTTGGTGTACCCGCAATTTTGTCTAAATTAAGTGCAGCAAACTGGCTGGCGTTCCAGATTTTATTGACCAGCTTGCGGCCGATTTTCAGCAAATCTTCAGAAAATGCTGTGTCTGAACCCAGTCGCGAAGTTGATGCCCAATAACGCACAGCGTCCGTTCCTTTTTCTTCAATGAGAGCAACCGGAGTAACCACATTGCCTTTTGATTTACTCATTTTGGTTTTGTCAGCCGCCAGACACCACCCAGAAATTATGATATTTTTCCACGGAATTGTGTTCGCGTGGAGATGCGCTTTGGCAATGGTATAAAACGCCCAAGTGCGGATGATTTCATGCGCCTGCGGGCGCAGATCGGCGGGGAAAAGCTTGTTATATCGGTCATCACGAGCAAAGCGTGGCGATCCAGAGCTAGAAGTCTGGATTGCTTCGTTGCCTTCGGCATCTCGCAATGACGAACCGATAGACCGTGCATTTATCTGTGGGCTGATAGACGATGTCGCCCATGTGTCGAGAACGTCAACATCTGCAGTTACTTCATCGCGAGCGTAACCTTTCGGTAAATGGGTGGTCGGGTCAATTGGCAATTGCGCCATATCCGCAAATAACAGTTTCCCTTCTTCCCCTGCCCGCTTGGAATACCACACTGGAATCGGCACACCAAAAAAGCGTTGGCGAGAGATGCACCAATCCTCCTTCAAACCCTCAATCCACTGGTTAAGGCGGATGCGCATATATTCAGGATACCACTTAACTTCCGCGCCCTTCGCCAGCAACTCATCTTTTTTATCCGCAATGCGGATGAACCATTGATGAGTTGGGATAATTTCTATCGGAGTTCCGCTGCGTTCGGCGCATTTCACCGTATGCATCATTGGCGTTTGTTTGAGCAGCTTGCCTTCTGCCTGTAGCAATTCAATTATTTTTGCGTTGGCTTGTTTGGGTTTTAGACCGTGAAGTGCTGAGTGTAGAGTGCTGAGTGCTGAGTAAATAGAAAGATCAAGCTTTCCATCTTTTCCGAGCAAATGAATGGTTGGCAATTTATATTTCCGCCACCACTCCTTATCTGTGTCATCACCAAAGGTACAGCACATCACGAGACCTGTGCCTTTTTCGCGCTCCACTGCTTCGTCAGCAATCATCGGAACTTTTACGCCAAATAGCGGAGTAATTGCGTGTTTATCCTTATATTTCGCAGCATTTGGATCTTCAGGGTGATACATAACCGCCACGCACGCGCCGAGCAGCTCAGGACGGGTAGTCATGATTACTATTTTGTCCCCGCTGCGCGACGTTCTGTCGCTCACATGGGACGCAGCTTCGCTGGCTGATGGCTCTGTTTCTGACCACTGACCACTGACATCTGACAACTGAAACTCTATTTCATTCATCACCCCTGGCATTTCTTTATTTTCAATCTCCGCCTGAGCTATGGCGGTTTGATCTACCCAATCCCAATAGGTCGGGCGAAAATCGCGGTAGGCTTCATTCTTCTGCAGCAAATCAATAAATGATGCTTGCGAAATTTTGCGCACATCATCGCTGATAGTCTGGTATTCCTGCCGCCAGTCAACACTCAGCGCGGCACTTTTAAACAATGTACGGAATTCTTCTTCGGCATCTTTCACCACTTCACGGCAGAGCGCGACAAAATCAGCACGCGGCATAGAACTTCCGCGCACGCCTTTGATTTTTTCTACTAAACGCTCGGTGGGCAAACCGTTATCATCAAAACCCATCGGGTAAAAAACATCCTTACCTGCCATGCGCTGGTAGCGGGCGATAAAATCCGCCTGTGTATAGCTGAAAATATGCCCCATGTGCAGAACGCCAGAAACAGTCGGCGGCGGCGTGTCGATTACGAAAGTCTGCTCACGTGGCAAATCATCCTGCCAGTGATACGTTCCCTTTTGAACCCACTGTTCCTGCCAGTATTTCTCGCTTTTCTTGTGGTCGTAGTCTTTTGGTAGTTGTTTCATGGTTTGTTGCTGCTGAATTCAATTAATTAGAATAGTTAATTAACCGAATTATATGGTGCAACGCAACAAATAAGTGAAAAAACTATGCTCTGCCGGTAGATCTCTCGTCAGTTCTAGCTAAAGGAAGATTGTTATAAGACGATTCAAACGGAGTACCTAAGCCTTTATCTAAGGCGGCTTTTAGATTGCTATCTTTAGGTAAGGTTTTAATATCTTCGCTTTTAATAGTTTTTCTAGAACCAAATCTACCAATAGTGATACTGCCTGTATTTATCAATTGTTCAAAATTTTCTAAACTCTCTGCAGCTAATTTACCATCTTCAATTTTAACTTCTAGAGGCTCTGGAAGTTTGCGTTCCGTATTACCAACTTTATAATTGGTGATTTTGGCTATTCTTGTCTGATCTTTAGAAGTGTTTCCTGTAGCTACAAACTTTCCTCCATCAGAGGTTTCTGCAGTAATAATAAAGCTATGAGATGCTTCTGTAGGCGAAGGACTTGTTTTATCAACATCAGCTTTTGTAAATTCATTGTAGGTTCCGGCGATAAAGCTAGGATTTCCAGTTATTACTATAGATTTAGGCACTATTTTAATTTGTTCAGCCATAAGTATCTCCAATTTTTAACCCAAGAAGGCTTTATTATCATTTTGTTGTTTGCCAGGAATACTTACAAAATTACTATTATTAGATGCTGTTAATTGGGCAGCTTCTTTTAAAGATGAAGCTTCATTACTAGCAGCTAGCATAGCTTTTTCGGTATTACCTAAAGCAGGTTCTGCCTTTGCTGATTTTTCTCTGTTTAGTCTTATCCTTTCGCCAAACATAGATTGTTTTACGGTTCCATTATCGGCTAATTCTTCAATCTTTTTAAGGCTAGATGCCTCCAATTCAAGCCTCCCTGATTTGCTAATTTTAATCTCAACTTTAAGCTCTGGTTCTAGATTATATTTATTACCATCAACTTCAATTGACTTAATTTTTCCTTCTGACATTGACATCCTATCAGGAATATTACCTTTAATAGTAAAAGGCCTTGCATTAGGTTGTGAGGTATTTCCAGTTACTTCAAGAATTTTATCTTCAAGATCTTTTGGCCTTAATTGGCTAGTATTTCTTCTTATATCTGCAGCAATTTCATCTGCGCTTGATGAATCAGTTATAAATTTTTCTGACCTATACGAAACTTGTAAAGTTCCTTTGTCAATCTTGAAACCATTAATAAAATTAGCCATAATGCTCTCCCTAATATTGCTTAATAACCATAACAATATCACAAGCCTTTGGGCAATAATGTTAAAGTTTTATTACAAATGAAATTCCGCGCCCGTGCGGGTATATCAAAAGCAGTAAGTTATTGTATATACTTCTTTTTTATTCGTACTGCGCCAGCACTTATCATAAAAAACAGGATACCTAATATGATAAGGGATAGCGGCCAGCCCACCGAATTGACAAAATTCTCAGCGGTGAAATAACCAATATAGGAAAGCATCGCTAGAACGCTAACCACCAGCAAAGTGGTGCTGTTCGCCATAACGCTCATGTAAATCATAAAACAGGTAATGGCGAGGTATAATATCTCAAACGGCGTGTTTCTAAGAACATCAAACATACCGAGCAAGAACAAAATTGAACCAACCAGATAGGCAAGTTGCAAAGTGCGCTGATATATGGTTGTGCGCAGACCGTAAGCTATTAATAGCAGTGAAAGACCGATAAAAATGATGTTCCATCTTTCGGGGACACCGAGCATATCAAACGCTATGGCGAAAAATGAACCGCCAAACCAGAGAGTCGTAAACAGCAGAATCGGAATCCACATTGATAAAAAAGTCAGCCCTTGCTGCAATAACATCAGCCCAAACACTATAAGGCAAGCCAATCGCCAATTGTTGGTGTTGTTATTAAAATACTCATTAATCATCACGAATAACCCGCCACATTCCATAAATGCTGCAACCAGCATTATGGGCGCAACTGCTGACGGATAACGGGAATTGCGGAAAAATGTTACGCCAATCAGGTAAGCAACAAAACCGCTGCCCAGCGTTATGATAACGCGCATTGCGCTGTTCATATCACCCCAGAACATGCCGATGTAAGATGAGATGCCGGCAAAAATAAAAATCCCGCCAAGGATAGAAAAAATCTTCATGGCAATTCCACTGGATTTTTCTAGTGATTTTTCAGGTTTGTTACCAACCATAGCGAATTCTATATCACTTGTAGAAATTCCGTTTTGTGTAGCGAGTGTTACTATTTGCGATAAAATATCCTGCTTGCTCATTTTTTATCTCCTTCGGACTCGGAAACCACCCAACCCAGAAACTTGACATTATTATATGAATAATATCCTTCTCGGTTTATCGGCGATAAATCTATTGCCCGCCCATTTTTGTTGATACTCATTCCATTATAGGAATGATAGCCACCAAATGGAAAAATACCGCCGGAATAATAACCATCTCTACCGCTGAATCTGTAACCGTCGGGTGCGATTGGGTTGTTGTCGATTTTTAAATTCTGCAATTCTACAATTTCAAATTGCTGCCAATCGTGAAAACCGTCTTTTTTCGCAGGAAGCTCAAAAGTTATTTCTCTGCTGGTAAGATGTTTGGAGTTAAAATGATAGATACGCTGATTCTCACTGCAATTAACGTAATTATTTTCTTTTTTCGGATAGATATATTTTGCTTTGATCTTTCCGCCTGAAAAATCGAAATTTGCTTTCGCTTCACCACCGATACATTGATAATCCTGAACTGTAAAAACAGCGTCATATTTTGGCGGTTCAACTGTCCACTGCGGAATCACGGTTGCCAGAGTGAAAAATATAATAAGTAAAACTGGAAGACCAATACCAGCAGCTAGTGCAGGATTTTCTTTTACAAAGCGCATAACCTTCTCCCTGTTTTTATTCATTGTCATCCCGCACTTGTTGCGGGATCTATAGCCACAAATGTTGTTAGTGGTTTTTGCTCTAGATCCCCGCCTTCGCGGGGATGACAAATCCCCTAATATTAATTCAATTTCTTCGGTGCTAACCCGTAATTATTTATCAGTTCTTCAGCTATTTGAATGGTATTAAGAGCTGCCCCTTTGCGCAAATTATCAGAAACAATCCACATTGCCAATCCATGTTTTACAGTTGGGTCGGCGCGAAGGCGCGACACGAAAACCGCATCTTCACCGGCACATTCCAGCGGCGTGCAATAGCCACCGTCACGTAGTTCGTTATAAACTACAACCCCTTCGGCATTTTCTAAAAGTTCCCGCGCTTCATCAACACTGATAGGATTCTCAAACTCGACAACCACTGCTTCAGAATGTCCGACAAACACGGGAACACGTACGCAGGTGGCGATAACATCGATGTTCTGATCGAGAATTTTCTTGGTTTCATTCACCATTTTCTGCTCTTCCTTGGTCGATCCGTTATCAATAAACGAGTCAATATGGGGAATGACGTTAAAGGCAATTGGTTTGGTAAATAGCTGGGCTTCTTTTTTATCATTTACGAATAGAGCTTTAGTCTGGTCAAAAAGTTCGTCCATAGCTGGTTTACCAGCACCACTAACTGATTGATAGGTGGAAACCACAATACGCTTGATTTTTGCGGCTTTATGTAACGGTTTTAGGGCAACCAGCATCTGCATTGTCGAGCAATTCGGGTTGGCAATGATATTGGTCTTACGGTAGTCTTTAAGTGCATCTGAATTAACCTCGGGAATAACCAGAGCAATATCAGGATCCATGCGGAAATGAGAGGTATTATCAATAACCACGCAACCAGCTTTAGCGGCAATCGGCGCGTAAATTTTGGAAACTGCGGAACCTGGTGAAAAAAGGGCTATATCAGTATCGGAAAAATTATAATCTTCCAAGGCGCGAACCTTTAAAATATCGCTTTCTCCATAGCTCACCTCTTTACCTATGGATCTCTTTGAGGCAAGTGCTACTACTTCTCTTGCAGGAAAACGACGCTCAGATAGGATCTGCAGCATAGCCCTGCCAACATTACCGGTTGCACCAACAACAGCTACTTTGTAACTCATACTTATACTCGTTATTTTATAAATTTAAGGGTTAAGGGGCGGAAAGCTACACTATTTTTTGCATATTGTCATCTGTTGTTAATTGCGGATAGCAAAAAATATGTGTATTCTATATCAAATAGCTAACAAAACTATAGAAAGTGATGCATGACACAACCTATGATAATTGAACCAACAGCTTTTGAAATCCCTGATAAAGTAATATCTGCTGAAAAGGTTTTTGGTGTAAAATGGCATGGTGAAATCCATGCTTTTTCTCATAAAGATGAGCATGTACCGGACATTGATCCCGATTATTATTTTGAACCAACCGCCACGCGGGCGATTCTTGCTGGCTTTGTTTATAACCGCCGGGTTCTGGTACAGGGTTATCATGGCACCGGAAAATCAACCCATATTGAGCAGATTGCTGCACGTTTAAATTGGCCGTGTATCCGCATTAACCTCGATAGCCATATCAGCCGCACGGATTTAATTGGTCGTGACATGATAGCGCTGAAAGATGGAAAACAAATAACTGAATTCAGGGAGGGAATGCTCCCATGGTCGCTTACCAGACCAGTGGCACTTGTTTTTGATGAATATGATGCGGGACGACCGGACGTTATGTTCGTTATCCAGCGTATTCTGGAAGCGCAGGGAAAACTCACTTTGCTGGATCAGAACCGCGTTATCACCCCACATAATTATTTCCGAGTATTTGCGACAACTAACACTATCGGGCTTGGCGATTCAACTGGGCTTTATCATGGGACGCAACCTATAAACCAGGGGCAGATGGATCGCTGGAATATCGTTGCTAACCTTGGTTATCTGCATAAAGATATTGAATATAAGATTGTAAATTCACGGGTAAAAGATTTGTCCTTAAAACAGAAGGAAAATCTAGGGCCGATAATAGCAATGGCGAATCTGACCCGCGAAGGATTCATGAATGGCGATTTATCAACAGTCATGTCGCCACGCACAGTTATCAACTGGGTAGAAAACATGGTGATTTTTGATGATGTCCATCTGGCGTTTAAACTGACGTTCTTCAATAAATGTGACGAGACCGAACGTCCGGTTATTGCTGAATATTATCAGCGTTGTTTCAATAAAAACCTGATGGAAATAGTTTGAGCCAGCAAGTTGCAGATAGCATAAAAAACTCCATAAGTGCCGCCACGCGCGCGCTTTCCGGCAAGCGTGATTTACAGATAGAGTTTACTAATGGAAATTCGGCAGCGGATGTGGTTCTGCCTGCGATGTTGGATAGCAGGTTGCCTAATTCCCTTGATTCTATCAGAGGACATGCAGACCAGGCAGCTCTTTTCATCCGTCATCATGACCCCGTAATTCACCAGCAATTTCGACCAACGCAAGCAGCCAGTGCCGAACTGTTTGACAGTCTTGAAGAAATACGTATCGAAACGCTGGGCAGCGCGGATATGGAGGGCGTTAAATATAATCTGTTCCGGCGTTTTGAGCTTGAATCCATACAGCAAGCCCTCAATCCGGATAAAATATCATTTTTAGAAAAAATCCAGTTACAGGCACGCAGGCATATACAAAATCTGGAGATCCCATCTTTTTTTTATGCTGCGCTTGCAAAGCAAGCTAACGAAATAAAAACTGTTCTACCACTGCTTGAACAAATGCGCTTTCATGTGAGCAACCAGAGTGATTTTTCCAGCCTTTCGCTTAATCTCATAGAGATGCTTACCCATTCAGCGAACAATAATGGCAAAAAACATAAATCGGAAAATGAGCATAGCAAAACATTAGAAAATGAACAAAGTCAGGAAAATTCTTCAGGGCAGACGGCTGAGCAGAACTCAAGCTATAGTGAAAATTCAGAGAGCATGTCGCAGTCGGCACAAGCTGCTTCTATGCTGGTTCAGCAGGCGGTAATGCAAAAAGGTGCAGACGCTAATGTTGATAACAGCTCGCCCTACCCTTTTAACCATAGCGCAACAGTTTTTAAAGAACCGGACTACCATGCTTACACTAAAAATTTTGATGAAATAATAACAGCGAACCAGCTTGCAACACTCACCGAGCTTGAAAGTCTACGTTCACAACTAGATCAGAAACTTACGCAATTCCAAACGGTCACTGCCCGCCTTGCCAACCGTTTGCAGCGTTTGCTGCTTGGCAAACAGGCACGTACATGGCTGTTTGATGAAGATGATGGGATGATTGATAGTCGCAAGCTCTCGCGCGTCATCACCCAGCCTGATTATGATCAGGTATATAAGCGGGAAAAAGATACTGATTTCCGCGATACTGTTGTCACGCTGCTTATTGATAATTCCGGCTCTATGCGCGGTCGCCCAATTACTATAGCGGCATTATCTGCCGATATTATCAGCCGGACATTAGACCGTTGCGGTGTAAAAGTAGAAATTCTTGGATTTACCACCAAGGAATGGAAAGGTGGGCTGGCTTATAAAAACTGGGTGAATGAAGGAAAGCCAGCGCATCCGGGAAGGCTCAATGATTTACGCCATATTATTTATAAACCGGCGGATGTAAGCTGGCGGAAATCTCGTAAGAATATCGGTCTGATGCTGAAAGACGGTTTGCTCAAAGAAAATATTGATGGCGAGGCTATATTATGGGCGTGTGACCGCTTGCTGGCACGACCGGAACAGCGACGCATATTGATGGTTATTTCCGATGGTGCGCCGGTGGATGACAGCACTCTTTCCAGCAATAATGGCGGATATCTCGATGCGCATTTGCGCGAAGTGATAGCGAAAGTGGAAAACAAGCTGCCGATTGAATTGGTAGCAATTGGAATCGGTCACGACGTAACCCGTTATTACAAACGGGCAGTTACCATTTCAGAAATTGACAAACTTGGCGAGACCATGACCGAGCAGTTGGTGAGTCTGTTTAGCAAGCGTTAAATTGTCACCCCACCTTGCGCGGGGTGACAGATAAAATTACGCCGGTTGTTTCTTCTCACGCACATTAACGTTATCAGAAATATCTTCACCGGTTTCCTGATTTACCATACGCATTGATAGGCGGATTTTTCCGCGGTTATCAATATCGAGAACCTTTACCTTAACGCTATCGCCTTCTTTTATCACGTCTTCAACCTTGGCAACGCGGTAATCAGCAAGTTCGCTGATGTGAACCAGACCGTCCTTCGCGCCAAAGAAATTGACGAAAGCACCGAAATCAACCACACGTACAACTTTACCGTTGTGAATCTGACCAACTTCCGGTTCGGCAACAATTGAATAAATCCAATCATAGGCTTTTTTTCCGGCTTCTTCATTGGTAGCTGCGATACGAACTGTACCGTCATCTTCAATGTCAACCTTAGCTCCGGTAACTTCGCAGATTTCGCGGATAACCTTGCCGCCGGAACCGATTACTTCGCGGATTTTATCCTTCGGAATGTTCATAGTGGTGATGCGTGGCGCAGTTGTACCAACTGATTCACGCGGTGCAGACAGAGCCTTAGACATCTCGCCGAGGATATGTTTACGACCAGCGTGTGCTTGAGTCAGCGCAACTTTCATAATTTCTTCAGTGATACCGTCGATTTTAATGTCCATCTGGAGGGCTGTGATACCTTGATCTGTTCCAGCTACCTTGAAATCCATGTCACCAAGATGATCTTCATCACCAAGAATATCAGACAGAACTATGAAGCCAGATTTTTCTTTAATAAGACCCATCGCAATACCAGCAACCGGGCGTTTCAGCGGAACACCGGCATCCATAAGTGCCAGCGAGCTGCCACAAACAGTTGCCATTGAAGATGAACCGTTAGATTCGGTTATTTCGGATACGCAACGAAGTGTGTATGGAAATTCTTCTTTAGTAGGCAGCATTGGGCGAACAGCGCGCCAAGCCAGTTTGCCATGTCCAATTTCGCGTCGGCCCGGGCTGCCCATACGTCCAACTTCGCCAGTTGAATATGGCGGGAAGTTGTAATGCAGCATAAAGTTTTCGCGGTATTCGCCTTCAAGCGCGTCAATAATCTGTTCATCCTGACTAGTGCCAAGAGTTGCGACAACAACAGCCTGTGTTTCACCACGGGTAAATAATGCTGAACCGTGTGTCATTGGCAGGACACCAACTTCGCCGATAATCTGGCGAATGTCGGCTGCACCACGACCATCAATACGAACTTTGTTTTGAACATAATCAGTGCGGACAATATCCTGCTCCAGCTTTTTAAGCTGGTTGCCAAGGGTTTTATCATCATAACCATTTTCACCGGAATCTTTGCCCAGTTTTGCTTTTACACCGGCTTTAATTTCATCAAGACGGTTTGAACGATCCTGTTTACCAGTCATCTTGTAAGCAGCGCGTAAATCAGCTTCTGCCAAGGCGCGAACCTGCGCAGTAAGGGCTTCATTAGAAGGTTTCTGGAAATCCCATGGGTCTTTTGCTGCGTTTTCAGCAAGAGATATAATCAGATTTATAACTGCCTGCATTTCCTTATGACCATAAGAAACCGCACCCAGCATCACTTCTTCAGAAAGTTCCTGAGCTTCCGATTCTACCATGAGAACAGAACGAGCAGTTCCGGCTACGACTAAATCAAGCTGGCTATCAAGCAATTCTGCGCGGGTTGGGTTAAGCAGATATTCACCATTAACATATGCAACACGGCAACCACCAACCGGACCCATGAATGGTACACCGGAAAGAGTAAGAGCCGCAGATGCGCCAACGAGTGCCACGATGTCAGGATCGTTCTGTAAATCATGTGATAACAGAGTGCAGACAACCTGTGTTTCATTATAGAAACCATCTGGGAAAAGCGGGCGGATAGGACGGTCAATAAGACGGGAAGTAAGAACTTCCTTCTCGGTTGGGCGACCTTCACGTTTAAAGAAACCACCCGGTATTTTACCGGCGGCGAAGGCTTTTTCCTGATAGTTAACAGTAAGAGGGAAAAAATCAACATCGGCTTTAGGTTTTTTAGCTGAAACCACGGTGCAAAGCACTACTGTATTTCCATAAGTCACCAGCACTGCGCCATCAGCCTGACGAGCAATTTTACCGGTTTCTAAAGTTAGTGTTCTGCCACCCCATTCAATTGATTTTTTAGTTACGTTAAACATGTCTTATATCTCTCTTTCCTGTTTAGTTGCTAGCGACTAGCGGCTAGCGACTAGGATTGATAAGAAAAAACTTACTAATCGCTAACCGCTGACCGCTGACCGCTATTTACGAATTCCTAATTTCTTAATCAGCGTATCATAACGTGAAAAATCACATTTCTTTAAATAATCAAGCAAACGGCGACGGCGACCAACCAATATCAATAATCCGCGACGGGAATGATGGTCGTTCTTATGCTCGGCAAAATGCTGTGTCAGGTGATTGATACGCGCTGTAAGCAAAGCAACCTGAACTTCTGGTGAACCAGTGTCATCTTTCTTGGTTGCAAACTTTTTTATTGTATCCTGTTTTTCATTAATTACTTCTTTATTTACTGCTTTATTCGACATCGTAGCTTTCCTTTCAGTTGTCAGTTGCCAGTTGTCAGTTGCCAGAAGCAGTTCCTACTGACCGCTGACCACTGATTGCTGATAACTCATATATTAAACACACGCACCGGTTTCATCACTCCTTCGTTCCGCTTACAAATTGCTACAGGTTTTCCGTTATATCGTGCCAGCATAAAAATACTTTCACCATTCCCTTCAGTATTATAGGGAAGATCAACGGTCTGTCCGTGACGTAAGCGAACCGCTAAAGTAGAATTAATATCCCACGCCAAGATGTCGTCCAGCGCGGATTCCACAGGTTGCAAAAAATCAACCATGCCCTTATGCACCATATCGGATAAGTTTTCCAGCGAAATCGCATTATTTTCATTAAATTTTCCCACCTGCACGCGGCGAAGGCTGGAAACATAGCCGTAACAGCCTAAAACCCTGCCCATATCCCGTGCCAGTGAGCGGATGTAAGTGCCTTTTCCGCAGTGGCAGAGGAAATCAGTTGTCAGTTGTCGGTTGTCAGTTGTCAGATTATATATTTCCAACGATTTTACAATAACTTCTCGTGGCTTTATATTTACTTCCTGCCCGCTCCTAGCCAGATCATATGCTCGTTTGCCGGCAAGCTTTATAGCGGAATAATTTGGTGGAATCTGCGATATATTACCAGTAAATTTCTGTAATATATTGTTAATATCATTTATTTCAGGGCGATTGCCGGATTCAACCACCACCTCCCCTGCACTATCGTCAGTTGTCCTCTCCTGCCCCCATGTCACCGTAAAAGCATATGATTTAGCTGCATCCATCATATAAGAAACAGTTTTGGTGGCTTCACCAACAGCCAGCGGCAATATGCCAGATGCCAGTGGATCAAGGGTTCCGGCGTGTCCTATGGCAATTTTTTTTCCTGCGCGGTATTCTGGCGGTAATTTATAAAGCAGGTGCTTTACTTTTGCTACCGCCTGGGCAGAACTGATGCCAAGCGGTTTATCGAGGTTTATCCAGCCATTCAAGGTTGCCAATGCCTTAATTATCTTTTTGCACTTGGGGCAACTTCACCTTGAAAAGTTGGCGTAAATTGTCTAGGAATATCAAGATTATTACTAGATGCAGGTTCATCCTTCTTACCTAACCTTTCAATAAATTCTATAATAGCATCAGGATTAAAGCTCCATTGTTTATCAGCTCGAGCTGCTCTCTTTGAAAACGCCTCGTTAAATTCAGCTGTCATCTCCTTTTCACTTTTCTTTCTTGAAGTATCGAGTGCAGCTAAAGTCACTTTGCCGTCTCTGAAATTATCCTTTATGATACCCTCAGCTTCTTTAGCGGTTAGTTTACCTTCTGGGTTTGTTAGATCAGCCCACGCTTCCAGCCCTTGCCTTACATATCTTTTTGATAAGGCATCTTCAAATATAGGTGTCATTTCTTCTTCAATCTTCTTTGCTGAAGTATCGTGCGCCTTGGCATCTTTAAAGTTACTCTGTATCAATAATCTGGCAACATTAGCATCTAATTCTCCTTTTGGATCTTTTAGATCATCCAATACACTTAGTCCCTGCCTTACATATCTTTTTGACAGAAGTTCTTTTAGTTCTGCTTGCTCTTTCTCTGTATTAATACCTCCCTTAAAGCTCAATGCCGTTATATATTTATCGCTTTCTTCAAAATTATAATTTATCAAGCGTTCAGCAGCTTTCGCGGTTAGTTTGCCTTCCGGATTTTTTAAATCAGCTAAAGCCTCAATTCCTTGTCTTTCATATCTCTGTGATAAAGCACTCATAACTTCATGATTCATCTGCACTTCACCCTTTTTTACGGAACTATCCATCGCAGATAAACTTGCTTCACCAGCCAGCAGATTATTAACTATTGTATTTTTAGCCACATCTGCTTCCAGCTCACCTTTTGGATTTTGCAGGTCTTTCCAAGCCTCTACAGCTTTCTCAATAACATTTGCCATAAACAATTCTTCAATTATTAGTTAATTATATATAATTATGGCATTAGAACACAAATTAACCATTATACCAGTTAAAGTTTTGTTACAATTAGTGTTTTTCAATATCCCGTATTACATCCGGTTGTTTTAACAGGTTATTTATGCGCTCAGCCTCCTCATAGGAATCATCCAGCGCGAAAAATATTTTAGGTACATGGCGCAATTTAACCCGTTTTGAAACGAGATGGCGTATTTCCGGTGATGATTTCTTTAAGGCTTCCAGCAAACCATCTTTGTTTTTACCGGCAAGTGGCATGACGAATGCTGTCGCATTTTTTAAATCGGGGCTTACGCGCACTTCGGAAACAGTGATTGATGCACCAAAAAGTTCCATAGAATGGACTTCACCGCGCATAAATATATCCGCAAGGGCATGACGAATTTCCTCGCCTACTCGCAGATTGCGTTGTCCGCCGCCATTCTTTTTATCTGAGAATAAATCATGCATATTCGGGACTCGTGTTTAGAGATTCGGGATTCGGGATTTTTATGCCTAAACACGAATCCCTAATCCCGAACCACGATATTATACTGTTCTAGCTGTTTCTTCAATCTCGAAGGCTTCAATCTGGTCACCAACGCGGATATCTTCGTAATTTTCAAAAGCCATACCACATTCCAGACCGCTTTTAACCTCTTTCACTTCGTCTTTGAAACGTTTCAGAGTTTTAAGCGTACCCTCGTGAATAACCACGTTATCGCGCAACAAGCGCACCTTCGCGCCGCGTTTGATTATGCCGTCAGTAACCATACATCCGGCAATCTTACCGGCTTTGCTGATATTGAACACTTCGCGGATCTGGGCGTAGCCAAGGAAATTTTCACGAAGGCTAGGCGACAACATTCCGGAAAGTGCAGCCTTAACATCATCAACCACGTTATAAATAATCGAATAATAACGGATATTGGTTTTTTCTTTGGCAGCCAGTTCCTTGGCTTTTGGAGCCGCGCGAACGTTAAAGGCAATAATCATAGCACCGGTCGCTTTGGCAAGCGTAACGTCAGATTCAGTGATTCCACCAACTCCGCTATGCAGAACTCGAACCATTACTTCATCACCGGAATATTTTGCAATTGAGCCGGAGATGGCTTCAACAGAACCCTGTACGTCAGCTTTAATAATAACAGGCAATTCTTTAGCATTAGTGCCTGCTGCTTCGCCAAATAAATTCTCTATAGAGCGCGTAGAAAGGACAACATTTTTCTCACGTATGCGTCGTTCACGATATTCAGCAATATCACGCGCCGTTTTTTCATTTTCAACCACTGAGAAAACGTCACCTGCTTCCGGAGCAAGGCTTAAACCCAGAATAACCACCGGCATTCCCGGAATAGCTTCTTTTATAGTGTTTCCTTTGTCATCAACCAGTGTGCGCACACGACCATAAGCCGCACCGGCAACTACAATATCGCCAACTTTTAAAGTGCCTTTTTGGATTAGTATGGTTGCAACTACACCCTTGCCCTGATCCAGCTTGGCTTCAACAACAACACCAACAGCAGCGCGGTTTGGATTTGCCTTTAGCTCAAGTATTTCAGCTTGCAATAGCAACGTTTCTACCAATTTATCAAGGTTTTGTCCGGTTTTTGCTGAAACTTCAACAACCATTATATCACCACCAAATTCTTCAGGAACAAGTTCATATTGCATTAGTTCCTGTTTCACCCGGCTGGAATCAGCACCCGGCTTGTCAATTTTGTTAACCGCAACCACAATCGGCACGCCAGCAGCTTTAGCGTGGCTAATAGCTTCTTTGGTTTGTTCCATGATGCCGTCATCAGCTGCAACCACCAGAACCACGATATCAGTTATTTTAGCACCGCGCGCACGCATTGCTGTGAAGGCTTCGTGACCCGGAGTATCGAGAAAAGTGACTTTCTGACCACCTTCAACTTCAACCTGATACGCGCCAATATGCTGGGTAATTCCACCAGCTTCTTTTGCAGCAACGTCAGTTTTGCGTAACGCATCAAGGAGTGAAGTTTTTCCGTGATCCACATGCCCCATTATGGTGACTATCGGCGGACGCGGTAGCAAAATAGCACTATCTTCCTGCTCATCATCTTTCAGGATATTTTCAACGTCACCTTCGGTTACACGTTTAAATTTATGACCGAATTCACCCACCACAAGCTCGGCAGTATCAGCATCTATTGATTGCGATGCCGTAACCATGATGCCAAGTTTCATCAGGACTTTTATTACATCAACAGTGCGTTCCGCCATACGGTTAGCCAGTTCTGCCACGTCGATTGCTTCTGGGATAATAACGTCACGAATAACTTTTTCGCTTTCAACCGTTCCACCCATTGCTTTTTTAATAGCCTTCTCACGGGCGCGGCGAATCGACGCCATTGAGCGCATGCGCTGATCTTCAATGCTGGACAAAGCCTGATTAATAGTAATTTTACCGGAAGAACGCCTGTCCTCCAGACCACGCAATTTCAATTTGCCGGCTTTTTCTTTTTGCTCGACTTCTTCAACAATCGGTGCGTGGTGAGAAGATTTGTTATTGGCTTTAGCAGGAGCTACTGTCTGTTGTTGCGTCTTTGCCTCAACAACTGCTGGCTCAGATTTTCTTGGGGTTACGATTCCCGATGGCGAAGCAACGCTTTCTACAATCCTTGTCTCTTCACGCTCCGGTTTGCTATCTTCACCTCTTAGTGCGCGTTGATGTTTTTCTTCAGCGCGACGTTGCTCAGCAAGTGCTGCTTCAACTTTCATTTGTTCTTCAGCTAATTTCAGGGCATTCAAACGAACCTGACGTTCTTCCTGCGTCAGATGACGCATTGATTCATCGTCGGCAGAAGAGGAAAAGGGAGAATTCGTAAAACCGGTAGAACCATGCTTAACCTCAACCATGCCGCCACCAGATACGCCTTGTGCGAAAGTACGGGTTTTACGCACCTCAACCGTAACCGATTTGGAACGACCATGAGTGAAATTCTGTTTTACTTTGCCGCTTTCAACAGTTTTGGTCAGTTGCAAACGCCCAGGGTTTGCTACTTTTAAGGTATCTTTTTTAGCGGTGTCGTTGGTGTCATTCATGGTTTTATTTTGCTTATTTTGCCTTGTTTCTTAAACTTATATAACTTTTACATCCTTGAGTCGAGCTAGTCTTTATCCCATGATTCGCGGGCTGCCATAATCAGGTTGCCAGCTTCTTCAGAATTCAACGAGCCTGATGGTAAAACATCCAGAAGTTCAGGAGTTGAAAGGTCTGCCAAATCATCAAGGGTAAGAACTTTGTTTTTACCAAAATTTTCCAGCCATTCTGGTTTTAGCAGCGGATGTGTATTTACGAAATCAAGCAGAGATGCCTCTATGCCCATTTCTTTTAATTTCACTTCACGGTTATGTTGTTGGGTTTCCAACCAGTTATGGGCGCGGTTATGCAGTTCTTCTGCTACATTATCGTCAAATCCTTCGATGGAAGCAAGATCGCCAACTGGTATGAATGCCACTTCTTCAATTGAAGTGAAACCTTCAGTAACCAATAGATGAGCAATGACTTCCTCAACGTCGAGAGCTTCAACGAAAAGCTGCGACAGATTGTTGAATTCTTCTGCGCGGCGTTCAGATTCAACAGCTTCGGTAAGAATATCAATGCTCCAGCCAACCAATTGTGACGCAAGCCTTACATTCTGCCCGCGTCTGCCAATCGCCAGTGACAATTGATCATCCGGAACGACAACTTCGATACGCGATTTATTTTCATCGATAACCACCTTGCTTACTTCCGCAGATGAAAGCGCATTTACCACAAAAGTTGCCGGATCTGGTGACCATTCGATAATATCGATTTTTTCACCTTGTAATTCACCAACCACCGCCTGTACGCGTGAACCACGAACACCAACGCATGACAGCACCGGATTAACGCTGGCATCGCGGGAAATAACCGCAATTTTAGCGCGTGAACCCGGATCGCGGGCAACCGCTTTAATGGAAATTATGCCATCATAAATTTCTGGAACTTCCTGAGCAAACAAGCTGGCAAGAAAATCAGGATGAGTACGGGAAAGGAAAATTTGCGGCCCGGTTTTCTCACGGCGTACATCGGCGATAAAAGCGCGGATGCGGTCGCCGGTGCGGAATAATTCGCGCGGGATTAAATCGTCACGGCGGATAACAGCTTCAGTTCTTCCGAAATCGACTACGACATTGCCATATTCAACGCGTTTAACAACGCCACTAATAATTTCACCAATTTTATCTTTAAATTCGTTAAATTGTTTATCGCGCTCAGCATCACGAACTTTCTGCAACACTACCTGTTTAGCGGTCTGTGCTGCTACGCGACCAAAATCAATCGGTGGCAGAATGTCTTTTATTTCATCCCCTACAACCAGTTCTTTATTAATTTTTTTAGCCTGCACCAAAGTAAGTTCTATGGTTTCATTCTCTACTGTTTCAACCACAGTCCGCACGCGGTATAGCTTTATTTCGCCAGTTTTTTTGTCAATTTCTGCGCGGATATTATGCTCATGCCCATATTTACGGCGACCGGCAACCTGCACCGCTTGCTCCATCGCATCAATTACCGCTTCTTTCGGCAAACCTTTTTCGCGGGCGACAGCATCGGCAATCTGTAGCAATTCGCTGCTTCCATAAACTGGCTGGGTGGCACTCATATATTATCCTTTCGTCTTTTTGTTCTTTAAATCTTTTGCAACTAATTCATCAGTCATCGCCAATTTGGCGGTTTTAATATGGGTAAAAGGTAATTCAACCTCAGCCCCATCCACAACCAGCGTGATCTTATCTCCAATAATTCCTTTAACAATTCCCCGAAAACGCTTGCGACCATTAATCGGTATAATCGTTTCCGCCTTCACTTCATTTCCTGCAAAACGGGTGTAATCCTCACGTTTTGTAAGTGGTCTGTCCAATCCTGGCGAACAAACCTCAAGGTTATACGCGCCACTTATCGGTTCTTCAACATCCAGCAGCGCGGAAACCGTGTTGGTGATTTCCGTGCAGTCATCAAACCCCATCATAACGCCGTCTTTGCGTTCCGCCATGACCGTCAGTGTTTTACGGCGCGAGCCATCAGCCAGTTTAACCAACACTAAATCATAGCCAAGTGCGGCAACCGAAGGCTCAATAATCTGCACAATGCGTGATAAAACATCCACAAAACACCCATAAGCTCAGCAGTAAAAAAACAAAAAAGGCGGGCAACCTGCCCACCTTCCAATTTTGCTAGAATACACTATTTTATTATGATTTCAAGGGTTTTGTTTAACTATCTGATATAAAAACCATTCTATGGTAAGTGCGCCAGATTAATTGCTTATGGCCTTAAGCTTACTTCGCCTCTGAATCTAAAATCTTCTGTGTCCAAAACTTCCTTTGCTTTTCCAACCAATTCCTTCATATTTTCTTCCATTTTAGTATATATTTCTCTAGCCAGTCCATTTAAGGCTGTTCGAGAAGTATGGCTATTCGGGTCTCTATCGGCAAACTGAACGCCATTGAGATTCTTAATTGTATATGACAGGCTCTCAATTAAAGATTCAGGATTTATTTTTTTTGACCAGTGTTGCCCCTTTTCAGCATTGTTAATCATGTTTTTCGCAACAAAAGACGTCGCTTTGTATATAGCATCTGTGTTAGCATTATCTCTTTCATTGCTTTCACCTCGGATTGGCAGCATTACATGAGGAAATTTGTTTACGTTAGCCTCTTCTCCGGGCAAAGGACTTGGCATCATTTTGTTAATTAAGTGTAATCCTCCATCGGTTTCAATGCGTCTTTCTAATTTGTCATAATCCAAGCTTAATATAGATGCATAAGGAAAAGGGTTCCTTTTTTTGTGTTCTTTTCCAACGAAACCACCACCTTCCGCACCTATCATAATAACCCCTTATTAAATATTTAACTTGAATCACTATAGGTGATTTCTATCTATTTATGATAGTTAAAGTTTTATGACAATTTAAAAATTGGTGTCACGACATATGGTAAGACTTTGATTTGTAATAATTGTCATTGCGAGGAGGCGCAGCCGACGCGGCAATCCATTTTCAAAAAATAAGTTGGATTGCTTCGCTACGCTCGCAATGACAAATTACTATTTCCTGAGCAACCCCAATACCTTCTCGGCAGCCAGTGGGATATTGGTTCCGGGGCCGAAAATGGCGGCAACCCCTGCTTTTTCCAGCATTTCATAATCCTGTGCTGGGATAACCCCACCGCAAACCACTAAAATATTGCCTCTACCCGCTTTTTTAAGGGCAGAAATCAATTGCGGAACAAGGGTTTTATGTCCGGCGGCATGGCTGGAAACCCCGACAATATGTACGTCGTTTTCCACTGCTTGCCGTGCAACTTCCTCCGGTGTGGCGAAGAGTGAGCCGACATCCACGTCAAAACCCATATCGGCAAAGGCAGTGGCAATTACTTTCGCCCCGCGGTCATGCCCATCCTGCCCCATTTTGGCAACAAGGATACGTGGTCTGCGCCCCTCGCCTTTGGCGAACTCTGCAACTTTATTGCGGATTGGTTTTAAACTGTCATCTGCGTCATACACTGCGCCATATACTCCTGAAATGGTTTTGATGCTGGCATTATATCTGCCATAAATTTTTTCCAGAGCGTCTGAAATTTCTCCCACTGTAGCACGCGCTTTCGCTGCCTCAACTGCTAATTCCAGCAAATTACCGGTTTTATTTTTTGCGGCTTCAGTGAGTGCATTTAATGTATTTTCACAAGCTGCGGAATCACGGCTGGAACGGATTTTATTAAGCCTTGTAATCTGCGCTTCCCGCACCTTGGCGTTATCAACATCAAGAATATCAATCGGATCTTCCTCTTTAAGCTGATATTTATTTACACCAACTATCACGTCTTCGCCACGGTCAATCCGCGCCTGTTTGCGGGCTGCCGATTCTTCAATTTTCTGTTTAGGAATTCCAGCTTCAATAGCTTTGGTCATCCCGCCATATTGATTGGCTTCAGCAATTAAATCTTCCGCGTGCTTAACCAGGCTGGCGGTTAGTGATTCAATATAATAACTGCCACCCAGCGGATCCACTACATTGGTAATGCCGGATTCATGCTGCAAAATAAGCTGGGTGTTGCGGGCGATGCGGGCGGAAAAGTCGGTAGGCAGCGCGATTGCTTCGTCGAGCGCGTTGGTATGCAGGGATTGTGTGCCACCAAGCACCGCTGCCATTGCCTCAACCGTGGTACGCACTATGTTATTATACGGATCTTTTTCAGTAAGAGAAACCCCTGAAGTTTGACAGTGGGTTCGCAGTGCTGATGACATCGGCTTTTTGGGATTGTATTTTGCCATAGTCTTTGCCCAGAGCAGCCTTGCTGCGCGGAGCTTTGCTATTTCCATAAAGAAATTCATGCCGATTGCAAAGAAAAAAGAAAGACGCGGAGCGAATTCATCCACATCCAGACCTTTGCTGAGTGCTGCTTTCACATATTCCTCACCATCTGCGATGGTGTATGCTAACTCCTGCACTGCTGTTGCTCCCGCTTCCTGCATATGGTAACCGGAAATGGAAATGGAATTAAATTTAGGCATTTTTTTTGCAGTATATTCAATAATATCTGCCACAATGCGCATTGATGGTTCTGGCGGATAAATATAAGTGTTACGCACCATGAATTCTTTTAAAATATCATTCTGGATTGTTCCTTGCAGTTCCTCCAGCTTAACCCCCTGCTCCAGACCTGCGACAATATAACTGGCAAGAATCGGCAGAACCGCACCGTTCATAGTCATCGAAACGCTCATTTCCGCCAGCGGTATTCCGTCAAACAGGATTTTCATGTCTTCAACAGAGTCAATAGCAACTCCGGCTTTGCCGACATCGCCAACTACTCGTGGATGATCGGAATCATAACCACGGTGGGTGGCAAGGTCGAAGGCCACGGATAAACCTTTCTGCCCGCCCGCCAAGTTTCGTTTATAAAAAGCGTTGGATTCTTCAGCGGTGGAAAAACCGGCATATTGCCGCACAGTCCATGGCCGCACCGCATACATAGTTGCTCTTGGCCCGCGCACAAATGGCGCAAAGCCAGCCATCGTGTCGGTATATTCAAGGTGTTCCAGATCGGCAGCGGTATAAACAGGTTTTACAGTAAAACCCTCAGCAGTTTCCCAATTCAGTTTTTCCAGAGGAATAGCATTTCCAGCCTTATCAACGCCTAAATCTTTCCCAGCTAATTTTTGCCAATCAGAAACTGTTTTTTTAGGAAAGTTTGTCATGGTAATCTTCTCCCTTTTTATACACTTGCTGGCTTGGTTCCTGGTTGTGAAAATTTGATTTGCTCACGGCGGAAAATATCTAAAATACTAAGCATTACCTCGCTTTGCGGAGTATTTCTGCCCTCATGCACGTCGCCAATCCAGAAAGCGAGAAGAAATACCATGCCTGAGTCATTAAATTCTCGCAACCAGCACACAGGTTCTGGATTTTTTATGCAGCGAGGATGTGATTTAGCCATATCCAACATATGTTTTATAGCAGCTTTGGCGTTTGTTTCGTAATCCAATGTAACTTTTATTTCGACGCGTGCTTGTTCGTTGCTATGTGTCCAGTTGGTAACGCGCGTTGAAGTTAATTCTTCATTTGGTATCAATAATTCTCTTCCGTCAGCTGTTTCAATAATGGCATATCTGACATTCATTTCCCTTACATGCCCTGAATTACCGGCAACCTCTATGAGATCCCCTATCATTATGGATTTTTCAAGCAAAAGAGTGATACCGCTTAAAAAATTAGCTGTAATTTTCTGCAAACCAAGACCTATACCGACACCGATAGCACCGCCGAATACAGCAAAAGCTGTGAGATCAACACCGAACACCGAAAGCGCGATCATTAATGCTACAAAATAGATAAATACCCTGAAGAATTTTACAAACAATTCACGGGCGTTATAGCTAAGGGCAGAAGAGCGTCTCAGGTAGCTTTCAAGAGTACTGGAAAGTAAGCCTGCAATCCACAGAACTACTACCAGAATGATAAAGCCATTAACCAAGTTAAGCATGGAGAGCTTAAAGCTGCCAATATGTAATAATGATTTACTCAAATAATCGGTTGTACCCTCCATGAAACCGCTAACATCCAGAAAGGCAATTACCATTATTACAAAAGCTATAAAACTAGCCACCAAGCGCGATTTAATTATTAACAATATCAGCTTTGCGACTATATAATAAATACACATTTGTATTGCCGCATCGGTAATAAGGCTATTTTTGCTATATTCGATAGCAATAGGTTTTACCATATTCAAAAATAAATATGCCAAAGCTGACGATAAAAGAGCCAGAGGTTTGGTGATAAATTCTTTGTCTAGTTTTTTAAAAGTATTATTTTCCAGGTAGGGATTGACGCGGAAACGAACTGCGTATGAAACCAAAACGGCAAGAGCTATTGCTATTCCCACCAGCATAAGTTCTAGATAAAAATCACCATCAAATAATGCTGTCCACAACTTCTCCCGTGTTTCAGAAATTTTTTCTACTATAGGAGCAGAAGGATCAGAGGCAACATTGGCAGTATTCTTTGTCATGATAAAAATTATCCAGCGGATTCTGCAAGTTTAATTGATGTGTTTACCTATAACAAATAATTATCTATAAATATAACAAATAATTACTCGCGCGTAAGAGCCTGTTCATAATCTCGCTAGGCTGTGACAACACCAGCATAGTAGAGATTATGAACAGGCTCTTACAGATATGCCAATAAACAAATATATTTAATAAGTTATTAACGCTGAATATGTATAATGAAAAAATGATCAGAAAAAATAAAAAATACATTTCTCCATGTTCTCGTGCAAACCGTGCGTTCACCCTTATTGAACTTTCCATTGTTCTGGTAATTTTGGGGTTGATGATTGGCGGGATTATGGCTGTAATAAATCAGGAAGCGCGCCTTTCTAAAGAAACTGATTTAAAAACCAAAATGGATGCGATCGAAAAGGCACTTGGTGCGTTTGTAAAAAGGAATGGCCGTTTGCCGTGTCCGGCTGATGGAGAATATGCGGTAACTGTTGCTAATTTTGGGAAAGAAGGTGGGACGGCGGGAGGTGGGAGTTGTGGAAATGGTGCAACTTATGACGGCAGTGGCATTCGCACGGCTGATACTACACCGCCAACGGCTAATTTTAAACTTGGCAATACTGCCGGTGGAGTTGTTCCTGTGCGTGCGTTAGGCTTGCCTGATGAATACGCTCTTGATCCATGGGGCGGGCGTTTTACTTATGCGGTTGATGTCCGCATGACTGCCACATCTGCGTTTGAAACCTATTCGCCAGTTGATGCCACTGGTAGCTTCACCATTAATGATGGTTCGGGAAATGCACGGGTTACCAATGGCATAGCGATCTTTCTAAGTCATGGTCAAAATGGGCATGGAGCTTACCAGCTTAGCGGAACTCGCAAAAATGCAGGGTCAACTAACGCTAATGAGCAAACTAATTGTCATTGCACCAACGCGGCTGTTGCATCCGCATGGGCAAATACCTTCGTAATGGGAGGAAACACCGTAACTACCAGCAGTGATTTACGAACCAGTTTTGATGATAATCTGCGTTATTACACGCGGGGAATGCTGTTAACCAATAGCGATACTGCAACAGAATCCAAGTAAAATCAGTATGTTATCTTAATCTTCGCCTCTCCCCTTGCGGGAGAGGCAGGCTTTCTCTATTTCACGTAAGTGAATAGCAAGAAAGCCGGTGAGGGGTAAAATATTGGTAATACTACCCCTCACCAAGTTTTTGTAACCCACGTATAAGTATGCGCGGTAACAAAAACTGTCCTCTCCCGCAAGGGGAGAGGAATAAAATCAAAGGCTTAGCTTCAGTCATGTTAGAATTTTTTGTTTTCACAAAATTGTCATAGAATTATAATATTTTTGTTATCTGCCTTTATGATAAAGTAAAGTCATGGAAATATTATCAGCAAGAAGAGCACAATACGTAACCTTATTACACGAAATAGCCAATAAAAAAGGGCTAAAGGGTGATGGCATTACTGTTTTAGAAAACATAATGCACGTTGAAAGCCATTTTAATCTAATTGCCAAGAACGGTCGTAGTAGTGCAAAAGGGCTATTTCAGGTTATCAATGGGACTTGGGACGATTATGTTAAACTACATCCAAACGAGCTAAAAAGTGATGGTAGGGATGATCCAACGCAGCAGATAATATTTGCGATTTATTACACGCAAGATAATATCGCGGCAATGAATAAGGCCTTCCCCAGTAGACAATTAAGTAAAGGGGATATTTATCTTGCCCATTTTTTGGGACCAGGTGGGAAGAATGGTGGAAGAGGTGCAATAGATGTAATAAGGGAAGCTGAAAATCATCCTAATACGCCTATTAAAGAATTTCTTCCCCAAAAAGTACTTGATTCTAATTCGGAAGTATTTTTTAAGATGGATGGTAATAGAGGTTTGGAATTTAAAGAATTTACAGTTGGTGATTTAGCAAACTGGGCTAATGCCAAAATGGGAGAGAAGCCAAAATATGCAACTAATTCCGAACCACATTACAGAAGAAATAAAATAGGTATTCCTGAAGTATTAGGCGATATGACAATGGTAGCTATAGGTGCTGTTGTTTTTGTAGCCGGTTATCTTATAAGTGAAGTAGTTGGTATGTTTTCAGACGACGATGCCAAATCTCCGCCTCCAACTCCTAGAAGACCTCCATCAAGAAGCCGAGCTTAAACCTTAGGATGGCGCACCGGCGCATGTGAGTGAATAGCGGATTCATGTGCTGAATGCAGTTTATTCCCTGCCATATTACGCAGCCCCACATAAAACACCGGTGTAAGGTACAAACCAAAGAAAGTTACTCCAAGCATCCCGGAGAATACGGCAATCCCCATAGCATAGCGCATTTCTGCCCCTGCCCCACTGGCAAGAACTAATGGTACAACGCCCATGATAAAAGCGAATGAAGTCATAAGAATAGGGCGTAACCGCATTTTTGTTGCCTCTACTGCCGCTTCAAATGGTGTGCTGCCGTTAAGTTCCAATTCTCGGGCGAACTCAACTATCAAAATAGCATTCTTACAGGCAAGCCCGACTAGAACCATAAGCCCTATCTGGGTAAAGATGTTATTATCTCCACCCACCAACCAGACTCCAGCAATAGCACACAGCATACACATCGGAACAATGAGAATAACTGCCAGCGGTAAAATCAGGCTTTCATATTGTGCCGCGAGAACCAAAAACACAAGCAAAACGCATAATGGAAAAACAAACATCGCAGTATTTCCGGCCAGAATCTGTTGATAGCTTAATTCTGTCCATTCATAGGTCATGCCTTTGGGGATGGTTTTACGAATAATTTGCTCGATTGCTTCCTGTGCCTGCCCAGTTGAAACGCCATGAGCAGGTCCGCTATTAATATCAGCGGTACGGTAGGAATTATAACGCATTGCCCGTTCTGGTCCATAGCTTTGCTTTACTGAAAGCACGCTGCCTAATGGTACCATATCGCCTGCCAGGTTACGAACTTTGAGTTTGGTAATATCTTCAGGGCGGGAACGAAACGGAGAATCTGCCTGCGCGATTACCTGATAAATGCGACCGAATTTGTTAAAATCATTGATATAAAGCGAACCCAGATAAATCTGCATGGTGTTAAAAATATCTGTAATAGATAACCCAAGCTGCTTTGCTTTAGTTCTATCTAAATCTACCAGAAGCTGCGGAACGTTTATTTGAAACCCACTGTAAGTTTGGTGTGGATCAAGCTGTGGAGTTTGGTAAGCCTGCCCTAAAATAGCATCTTTAATTCCAGAAAGGGCTTCATCACCCATGTCACTGCGATCCTGCAATTGCAGTTTGAATCCACCGGATGTTCCAAGACCGATAATCGGTGGTGGTGGCAGCACCATAACAAATGCATCTTTAATTTCGCCGAACTGCATATTGACAGCTTGGGCTATTCCATCTGCGGAAAGTTCCGGTGATTTACGCTCATTGAAAGATTTAAGCGGTAAAAATACAATCCCAGCACTGGAACTGGCGGTAAAACCATTAATTGATAATCCCGGAAAAGCTACAGCATGCTCTACACCGGCATTTTTCATAGATATTTCCGACATACGCCGGATAACCTTTTCGGCTCTATCTAACGAAGAGCCATCAGGCAATTGGGCAAAGCCTATTAAATATTGTTTGTCCTGTGCTGGAATATAGCCGGTTGGAACATGATAGAAGCCAAAGGTGGTTAGTCCAATCAACATAAGGTAAATTATAAAAGCTCTTTTTTTATGTCCCAGAACTTTTACAACGCGCTTGGAATAATTTTCTGAACTGGTTTTAAATATGCGGTTGAATCCGGCAAAGAACCAACCAAACTTATTTTCCATGAATCTTGTTAAGGCATCTGGTGGCTCATTATGACCTTTGAGTAGGATAGCTGCCATAGCTGGCGAAAGTGTTAGGGAATTAAACGCTGAAATAACCGTTGAAATGGCGATGGTAAGCGCGAACTGACGGTAAAATTCACCGGTTAAACCGCTGATAAAAGCTATCGGCACAAACACCGCGATAAGTGAAAGGGCGATGGCAATAATCGGACCACTAACTTCACGCATCGCCTGATATGTAGCATCCTTCGGTGATAAGCCAGCTTCAATATTACGCTCAACATTTTCTACTACTACTATCGCGTCATCAACTACAATCCCAATGGCAAGAACCAAACCAAATAGCGTGAGAGCATTAACGGAAAATCCCATTAATAGCAAAAATGCGAAAGTTCCAACTATGGATACAGGTACGGCGAGAAGAGGAATGATTGAAGCCCGCCAAGTCTGTAAAAATAAAATAACCACAAGAACCACAAGGGCTACGGCTTCCAGCAATGTACTAATCACTGCTTTAATTGAGTCGCGAACAAAAGATGTGGGGTCGTACACAATCGTATAATCAACATCTTCAGGAAAATCTTTTTTAAGCTCTTCCATCGTTGCACGTACGTTAGTGGAAATATCCAGCGCATTTGATCCTGGGGCTTGAAAAACCGCAAGTGCCACAGCCGGTTTGTTATCCAGCAAAGAACGCAGGGCATATTGCGCTGAACCTAGTTCAATTCTTGCCACATCACGCAGGCGGGTTATGGAGCCATTCTTATCTGTTTTAATTATAATATTGCCAAATTCCTGCTCATTCTGTAGGCGGCCTTGTGTGTTGATATTAAGTTGCAAATCAACTCCAGGTTGCGATGGTGATGCGCCTATAACACCTGCAGCTACTTGTAGATTTTGTTCGCGGATTGCATCAACCACATCCTGCGCGCTTAAATTACGCGCCGCGATCTTATCTGGGTCTAACCACAAGCGCATCGCATAGTCGCTGCCTCCGAATATTTCCGTCTGTCCAATTCCAGATAAACGCTGGATACGGTCTTTGATATTCAGAGTGGTGTAATTACTCAGATATAATTCGTCGTAGCGTTTATTGGGCGATAATATATGCACCACCATGGTAAGGTCAGATGAGCTTTTAAGGGTAGTAACACCAAATTGACGAACAATATCGGGTAAACGTGGCAATGCTTGATTAACACGGTTTTGTACGAGCTGTTGGGCTTTGTCAGGGTCAGTGCCAATTTTGAAAGTGATAGTTAATGTCATCTGCCCGTCAGATGTGCCTTGCGAAAACATATAAATCATATTTTCAACGCCGTTTATCTGCTCTTCCAGCGGTGCAGCAACGGTCTCGGCTATTACTTTGGGATTTGCTCCAGGATATGTTGCGCGCACCACCACCGATGGAGGAACAACTTCCGGATATTCGGAAATCGGCATTTTAAAGAGCGATAACAACCCTGCCAGAAAAATAAGCAGAGATAATACGGCTGCAAAAATCGGACGATCAATAAAAAAACGCGAGATGTTCATGACTATTCCTTAGGAGCTGGCTGTGGTTCAGGGGGTGTCCCCGCTCCGTCCATAGTCACGATTTCTGGAGTTACCGGTTGGTTAGGCATCATTACCCGTTGCAGACCGTTAACTATAATTTTTTCACCAGGTTTTAGCCCTTCTTCTACCACCCGCATTCCATCAGCTATACCACCAAGCTTAACACTTCGGTTCTCTGTTTTATTTTCTCCGTTAACTACCAGCACAAATTTTTTATTCTGGTCAGTGCCAATCGCCCTTTCAGTTATTAATATGGATTTTTTAGATTCTGGATTACCAATTTTAATGCGGGCGAATAAACCAGTTACCAATGCTCCGTCCGCATTGTCAAAAATAGCGCGCACCCGAACCGTGCCGGAAGTATTGTTTACTTTATTATCAAATGATGCAACATGCCCTTCGCGAGTAAGTTTATCAACGGAAAGAGTGACCGGAATTTTGGTCGCTGATTGATTATTGGTTACGCCGGCACCAGCATATTTAAGAAAAGTTGTTTCATCTATTTCAAAATCAGCATAAATCGGTGAGCTGGAAACGATGGTTGTCAGGAGCGGTGATTGCCCAGTACCTGATTCCACTAAATTTCCAACAGTAATCTCAGCACGGCTGGCGCGCCCGGAAATTGGAGAGCGAATTGTGGTATATTCTAAATCAAGTTTTGCTTTGGTGTAGTTTGCTTTTGCAACCTCTGCGGCATTCTTGCGTTGATCGTAATCACGTTGTGGCACCGATTTTGAACTTAGCAAGGCCTGCGCTCTCTTTAAATCCTCTTCTGCCAGTACCCATAGCGCATTGGCAGATTCAAAAGCCGCCTGATAAGGGCGCGGGTCTATTACAAATAGTAAATCTCCTTTGTTCACCATCGCACCATCAACGAAATGTATGGATTCTATAGTGCCGGAAACGCGCGGGCGGATTTCAACTTGATCAACCGCTACCAGCTTGCCGGAAAATTCATTCCAGCCACGCACTTCTTTTTCAATGACTTCAGCAACGCTTACCGGAGGCGCGCCGCCCATCTGATCACCTGCGCCGTGTCCGAAAAAATATCCATATCCATAATAGGCTGATACAATAACGGCGATTGTTATAACTATTGATTTCGTACTATACCGCCGAGCCATAAATTCCCCTGATGCTGATTGGAAGCCGTAAGGAATAGCATACCCGCCAAGCCAGTCAAGGGAGCTTACTTTTAATATATTTGTCATGCTAGCGAAGTGATCCAGTAGAAAGAAAACTGGCTTCTGGTATGACACAAAAATACCCCCACCCACCGCTCCTGAAATCTGGTATATCTTTATGCTGACGCTGGCTTGTGGGCTGCCGAACATTGATTGACATATATACATAATATGTATATTCTATGTATATAGAATAGAGGTTTTATGACTATACATATTAATCTTTCTCCGGAGATGGAGGGGTTTATTAAAAACAAAGTAGCTAGCGGTTTTTATGGCAATGCTACTGAGGTGATACGCGATGCTATACGGCGGATGCAGAGTGAAGAAGAGCGCGCTACGGCATGGAAAAATGCTATAAAGCAAGGCGATAATGAGCTGAATGCAGGCAAAGGCATTGAGTATAATGCTCAAACTCTGGAAGATGTTACTAGGAACGCTATTACATCTACTCATAGCAAAAAGCCTATTGATCCTGATGTCTTACCGTAAAAAATATACTCTGATAATATCTCCCAAAGCCAGACAGGATTTTATTGATATATTACGTTATACCGCAGAAATGTGGGGAGAGAAACAAATGCTCGCCTATCGAGATAAGATAGACAGTGCATTAAAAAACATAAAAACCAATCCTTCAATTGGTCATATAAGAAACGATCTACCAGCCACGCATATGGCATGTCTTGTTGGTTCGCATATAATAATCTACCGCAAACAAGATAATATTATTGGAGTTGTCCGTATTCTCCATCAACGCATGTGTGTGGAGAAATATACGGATTAATTAAGTAAAATCAAATGATTATTTGATAGGCAAAATATGATGCCAGCAAAAATCCCTATGTAACAAAACCTTAACAAAACTGAGCTTTATTAGGTTAATATCCCTGTCTATAATGGTTCAATTAATAAAAGTCATATCAATAAACAGTTTTAAAAGGAAAAAATTATGAGTCATGTTCAACAAGTAACAAAACCTACATTACATAGCGCAGAAGCGGTGCATGCTCTTATTAAATATAATGCTCTTGCACATGCAGAGAAGGCTTATATTGTTCCAATACCGGAAGGTAATGACATTTTATTTTTAAAAGAAGCAAAAGAAGTATTAAGTAATCATTTGGATAATATTTTACATAATGTAAACAACCCTAATATTAATAGAAGAACACTCGAAGAGAATTTGAAAAAAGAAATCGATAGTAAAAAATGGTCTGAAGATCAACAGTTTGATGTTTTATTGGCTGCTAATGCTGCTGTATCTTCATTAGATAGACAATTGGAAGTTCTTGCAAATTTTTCTCGAGTCAGAGCCGGTTAAGTGTATTTATCAAACGCTGGTTACTCCTCCATACCCCCTGCCCACTGCTGCGGAAATCTGGTATATCTTTATGCTGACGCTGGCTTGCGGGCTGCCAAAATCTGTGGTTTGTTCGGTCGCGCTATAGCTTGCAGTTGGGCTGGTCAGTCCTAGAATACTGCGAATAATTGTTGCTCCGTTTAATATCTCGACATCATATAACTCGCTAACCTCATTTAACGGAACATCAACCGAGTCGCGCCAGTCACCGCCACTACGCGTGCGCCGAATCCAGTTTATAGTTAAGTTACCACTGCTGTCGCGCGTTCCTGTGATATGCACGGGACTATATGGTTTAAGGGCAATGCCGTTATAGGTAAAATCCTGTGCACCTGCCGAGGTCAGGCTATTTCCCACCGTGACCGCTTTATATTGGCGCAGTAGCCCTATCATATTATTGGAGATTACTTGCTTATCCAGCGCGCCATCGAGCAGGGCAAATCTTTCTCCGGCGACATGCCCGGATATTGCCCATTCTGTTCCGAGTCTACCTCTCAACAAACCACTTAATGTATATTTTCCTTCACTCACCAAGGTTGCAGTTTTAAACTGGATAATTTCATCCCCAAGCAACGCTGCATTAGCACCGTTTAACACAGCAAGTTCGGTTACACTTTGGGGCTGTGAATTACCAAGCAATATAACTGTGACGATGTTTTGTTCATCAAATACTGCGCTGGATGCACTGGCTAAAACAGTTGAAGCAGTACCAATTGCCGCCGGATTTTCTATTGAAGAAAAACGAGAATAATTTGCGCCATTATCATCAGAGCGGTAAATCACTGCCCCGCCCCAACCGCTGGCAAGTCCGGCTCCAGCAAGGCGGATGATAGATTTATCATTATCATCCGATGGGAAAAGCGGAAGATCAAGAAGCTCGAGTTTAGTCTGCGGAATGCTGATATTTTCATTCAGCAGAATATTATTACTGCTTCCTGCTTTATTATAAAAATCATAATTCGCCACATCTTCGGAAACCGCACTTATCCTTACCATACTAGGCGTACCTATATAGGTTGAAGTGATACGCATGCGGTGCACAACCCCATTTAAATTAAGGGTTATGGTATCGGTAGGGTCTAGCTGCGCGTATTTAATTGGCAGATCAAAATTATAGCTGGTTCGCTCTGTCCAATCAGAAAAAAGAGTAATATCAGCAATATTTTTAGCAATCTGGTCAGAAATAACCAATGGAAAATCCATGGTTTCCCTTTCATTGCTGCCTGTTATCTCCCGCTGTGAATATTGGGTGGCAGTCTGGTAATTGGCAAGGCGGTTGAGATAAACGACATTAATGTGCTTAGGCAGTTCAATTTCTTGCGTTCTGGTAATTTTATATAGCTCCCCATTATCCGGTATAATATCTTCCTCATTAACACTCATAGCAACATCACCACCGCGCGGGATGCAGCTCAGGATATTATCGCTTTCCACGGTATCGAAGAAATATGCTTTTCGTAAAATTTCTATGGAATCTCGGATAGTTTGCTGATTGCTGATAACATAACCGTCAACCATTTCGCTGATCCTGCTCACATTAATATCAGTTTCTTGTAAACCGGAGCGTTTTGCTAAATCCAGAACGATGGCTGCGAGGTTAGAAGTTCCAAGCTTACCCTGCAACCAATGTCCGGTTTTCCAAACGCCGCCATCATTCCATATATTGGTTAAATCCGGCCAGTATGGAAACGGACGTGCGTCCCATGTCCATGCGAACATGCGCTCAACCATGCTTGAGCCAGCCCACTGCGCCTCAGTTGCTGCGATGCCAACCCGCTGCGCCCGCATATCCACCCTGCCCTTGGAAAAATACGGCAAGGCACTGCCGCTGGTGCTAGGGTCATAAAATACATTCGGTTGGTTGGTCGCGCAATCAACACTGGGAAAGCCATATTCGGTGAACCATATTTTTTTTGAGTTTGGAATCCATGCAGTTGCTACGCTATTGGGGTTAACGTGCGTATTATTCCAGAACCATGCAATATTTTTCCATGCCATTGCTGGAGCGAGGGTTGTTTGCGTGGTACGGGCTACATCACTGTAATACCAATCATAGCCCTCGCCTGATGTCCAGCCTGCTTTGACTTCATCAATATCATAAATTGTTGTGGGGTTATCGGTAAGCGGAAAATATGCATCTATCCCGATGAAATCAATATTGCTGCTCGCCCAGAGTGGATCTAAATTATACCAACCACCGTCAGTGTGGTGATATTCGCTCCAATCAGCGGCGTAGGATACTTTTACACCTGCGCCAACTGTGGTTTTTACAGTAGCAGCCAAACTTACCAGCTCGTTTACAGCCGGATAATTCCCTGTGGTATTGGTGAGTTTGGTGAGTCCTTTAAGCTCTGAACCTATGCAAAACGCATCAACTTTACTAGCCACCAGATTGGCATAATGCGTGATAAAATCATTATAGCCATCAGTCTTAGTAAAAAAGTTGGAAACCGCACCCGCGCTACCAGTCAAATCCCCGCGCCACGGCTTGCCACTAACATCCATAAATATCAGCGGATAGAACATGATTTTATAGCCACGCGCTTTAAGCTCATCAAGATAGCGTAGCAAGCTGGCATCATCCGGAGTTCCGCCAAATTGCGGCGCGCCGCTGATCTGGGTAATTAATTTTGCTGTAGCGCGCGTATAACCAGCAACTGACCATGTGTTTGGCGTGGTGGTTGCCCCTGCCTGATATTCAACGCCGGGTGTTATATCGCAACTCGCCACATCCATACTATCGCCAAACCAAGCCACAGTAACCGATACCCATTCCACATTCGGGCAGGTATTTTCAAGTTGGTCGAGGGAAAGCAAGGCATTGGCCTTGCCACTGGCATTGTGCATATTAATGCGTTCCTGATTGCCCTGTTGCACCCAGTTTGCGCCAACCTGCGCGCCAGAAACTTTATAGTCAATCTGTGTATCATAAACGAATTCGCCAGCCGCCGGAATCATCACCATGCCAGTGAGCATATCCTCTACTGTTTCATTATTATAATCGGCATAAAGTGCTTTTTTCTGCACCTCAAAGCTGAAATTGGGAATACGGTTGCCAAAATCAGCAAGTGGAAAATTATCAAACACCACATAAGTTAGACCGCGATATGCTGGTGTGTTGGCAATTCCTTTAATTGCCTGGATAAGTGAATCAGGAGTTTGCGTTTCGCTACCTTTATAAATGCGGATAGTATATTGCGATAAATCCAGCTGTTTGGCATCCGCCCAAATGCGTAGTATGTTGCTCACCTCACCTTCGCATACTGCAACTGCCATCGTAACCGAATAGCTGTATGAACTGGATGTCTGGCTTACTTTTCCGCCACCTTTGCCACCGCCACCTGCTGAGCTGGTTGTAGTGACAATAGTTTCTGTAATAGGTTGCGACCAGATGATATTCCCACCAATCCGCACCATGCCATAAACTATTGGTATCATCTTACCATAAGCCGAGCTTTGCACAGCCAGATCAGCAAGGCGTGAGCCGTGTATTGATGATAATTTGCTGCTACGCATTTTAGAATCAATAATCCCACCTGCCAATTTACCTGCAATTGAGCCAATTCTTGCGCCAAAAGGCAAGCCGGTTGCTGCGCCTGCAGCGGAACCTGCAGCACCTAAAATAATCGAAGCCATGATTTTTTCCTCAAATAAAAAATCCTGTGAAACGCATAGCGTTTGCACAGGATATTGTTGTTGGTATAAGTGGATGCTTAGTGTGTATAAAAGACCTCTGCATAATGCGTTTTTCGTCATTGCGAGGAGGCGAAGCCGACGTGGCAATCCAGTAAAATTAAGCATCATAGAAAGATGGATTGCTTCCTGCCACGCTACGCTCGCAGTCGCAATGACGCATTATGCAGAGATCTCTTATAGAATTTTCTTCTATACTAAAAGTAATACGCCAGCCCACAGCGGAACCCGCCGTGCTTAAAATAATCGAAGCCATGATTTTTATGATTGTTGTTTAGTGTGCTAACTTGTCAGCAAGCCATAATTTTATCAATGACTGGCGGGTTATTCCTATACGGCTGGCTTCCTTGTCGATTTTTTCCACCATCCATACAGGAAAATCTACATTAACCCTTTTCTGTTCAAGATTTGGACGCGATGTGCTCTTCAGGTCTAAATATCCGGTGATATCTTCCCCAGTATCAAACTTTTTATCAAATTCAGAAGCCATCATAAATCCTCACTTCTTCTATTCTTGAACGTCTTACCGATATAATTCTTATATTTCCATCTCTATAAGTAATAATAGCTGACCAAAGATTTTTATCAATTACCCCAATAACCAAATAACGTGGCTCACTTAATCCATTAGTCCCTATTTCTAACCTATATTCATCATTCCAAATGTCTTTAGCTTCTTCAAAATCTATTCCATGCTTAATCTTATTCGCTGAGCTTTTTTTATCATCATATTCGAATGCCATTCACATATTATATAATAATAGTATATTTTTGCAATAATTATTATATATTTATTATCCTGAATACCGCTTCCACCCGCTTTTTCCACCAATCATCCAGCACATGCTCCACTACTGAGCGCGCTGGGGCGTAGGCGTGAATTATAGCAAGTTCGTTGGAAATTTCGCTGGCAATAGCTAAATGCTGCGCGTTGCCGTCGATATTTAAGAGTAAAACATCTCCAACTCGCATATTTTCTATAGGAATTTCCTGCAAGGCACCTGCTAATTTTTGTCGAAGTTTTTGTACATCAGGATAGTGCGAATAGTTGATTTCGTCATATTGGGTAAATGGCAGATTAAGCTCATTTGCTACACCTATTAGTAATCCTAGGCAATCAATGCCGCCTTTGTGGCTATCCGTTTTTTTTAAGCGACCTTGATGATGAAAGCGCGTGCCAACAAAGCCTCGCGCGCAAGCGACGATTTCGTTTTTCATAAAAATATATGGATTAAAAATTATTCCTGATCTTGCTGATCTTGTTGATCTTTATCTTTCTGCGGGCGGAAATGCGTACGCATTGTCGGACGAGCAAAAAGCGGGCGTTGTCCCATGCTCTTAGCATAAGCCCACACCAGACCAGCCATAACGATAATCGCCATACCAAATACCCAGATGGCAGCACCAATGGTAGAATCGCCATACATACCGATTAAGGTTGCAGAAACAAATACGGCAACAGCTATAAAAAACCCCAAAATCTGCCCAACCAGCGATGATGTGCCATGCACGCGCAGAGCCTGTTTTTCCCACTCATGCCGATGTTTCTGTTCCATCTCGAACATGGTAAGAATCATCTTAGCTGATCCATCCACCACATAGTTATAGCTTTCCAGCACTTCCGGATGTGGCAGGATTTCCACCGTGCGGTTCTGCATTTTATCACGATTACCGCGATTATAATGCCCGCCGGTTCTTGTTGTTTTTTGTTCGTTATTTGGAGTTTCTGCTGTTTCCATCGCTATTTTCTTCTAATTTTCCAATTATGATTTGAATATCACGACCTATATTAACCCAATCCTTGCGCAATCCTTCTGCAGAATTACGATATGGATAACGATAAAGTAACGGTGAACTGGTAATTTTCAATACTGAAAATATCCCAGAAAAAAAATCTTTCATTACTTTCATATTTCTCGCCACATAATTCAACAAAGTATTTTATTTAATAACAACTTCATAGCATTAACCTGATAGAATGGTAAGAGAAAAAATATTTTATTTTGACGTGATTATTTTGTGCGGGTTCCCGCCGTTTCCAACATACTGTCCAAACCCGGGACATGCGGTTCACCTCTATAGTTTATCACATTGTTATATTGGTTGGCGCATGTTTCCAGAGTTTTATCACAACCCTGCACCATACTGTAATTATCTCCAGCGTTAATGCTATAGGGCATTGGCAAAACCAGAGATATTCTGCCACCATTTATAAATTCTTTAACTTCCATGCTAAGACCATTATTTGCACCGCTGCTGAAAGTTATTTTTCCAAAATTAAATAATCCGCTGGTTTCAGCACGGCTGGAATCAATAAATTCCCGGGTTGAGGTTACGCTACTTACAGTTCCGGTTACTGTATAGCTTGCCGGATTTATTTTGCAGCGTAAGTCAGCGAATGTGGCACGGCACGAGGCGGAATAAAGCTCGCCGATTGTTTGCGATAATCTCTGGGTTAGCCCCCTCACCTCCGCGACGAATTGCTGGTTGACTAATGATACTTCCCCTAGCCATCCCCTGCGTAATTTTAGTTTTCCTTGCGTAATATCATTATAATTAACTTGAAAAATCTCAATTTCGGCAAAATCGTATAAACCTGCCATAATATCAGCTTCTGTAATATTTCCAGCACTCAACATCCCTTCAATATCAAGATTATCAACGCTTAATGACGCAGAATTTTGGATTGCACTGGGAGTAAATCCACTTTCTGCCTTATAGTTTACAGAATCAACGGTAATATCACCATCATGGTCAGTAAAGCCAAACACCACGCTATCACGACGTGTCAGCTTCCAGCAAGTCGCAAGAGTAGTAACCTCGCCCGCAATATGCGTGGCAAGGGCAGATGAAATTTGTTTCATGATTTTTCTCTTTATTGGAATTTATAGTTATTTCAAATAATAACTTTACAGTTATTATTATAGAATTGCAGCAATATCACGATATCCACTTAAAACCCTGACTATAGAAATTGGTTTGCTGATCGCATCGTAAATAATAAGATAAGAATAAACACTCCAGAAGCGAACGTTCCTATCGGTTAAGTCACTGCGACTATGTCCCATCATCGGATATTTAGAAAGTTCATCACAAGCAGAAAAAATAGAGTCTATTACTAAAGACGCAGCAGCCTTACTATCACTTGCGATATAATCCTGTATTTCAAGCAAATCAATTCGCGCTTCTGGCGATATTACAAAATTATGCATGATTTAGAACTAATTTTCACGCCGTGCCAGCAATTCATTATATACATCCTGTCCATTAAAAAATTTACCGGATTTAAGAGAATTGAGTCCTTTATCAATCTCAGAATTCAGAGATTCAATTTGACGTTTTTTTATTGAATCAAGCTCAAATAATAGACGAACTCCAAGACCAACCACCTCACTGGCATCACTATAAAGTCCTGACGCAACCTTATCCCGCACAATTTTCATGAGTTCTGGGGTGATGGAAACATTCATGTCTGACATATTATCTCCTGTTATTTCCAGCATTGTAGCAAAATAAGAGGTGAGCGTCAATTATCAAGCTGCCAAAAGAGATATGCTAAACCCTGATCTCAACCAGAGGAATATCATTCCAGCTATTAACGCCATAAGAATCAAGCGTGGCTGATAACCGGTCAGTATCAAAGCGCACCGGAACATCAAATTCAAAATCGGCGGTTATAACGGCAGAATTCGCTGGAGCTGTGACAAAAGTTATTATGCCAGTTGCCACATCCAGAGAATACGCGCTACCAGCTTGCAAGACAGAATTTACATAAACCGCGATTGTGCCAGCCACAGGCTTAGTTACAGTGCGAATTTCAGTTATTCCGCCACTCGTATATTTTTTTACCAATTGAAAAATTTTATTGCTGCCATTCCCTGTACCAATTACCTGTGCAACAGCTTTGTAATCACTCCAGTCTTTAAAACGAAAGCCATCGGCTTTCCCTTTGCGTGCGCGGAAGAATGCAATAAGTGTATCAAGCTGAGCATGTGTTTTAATCCCATGCGCCACGTTATATTTTGCCCGTGCCTGTGACCAGTTTATGTTGCGTTGCTCATGCCCGCCATGAGTTATCACAATCTCAGTAGAATATTCAGGCCCACCCGATGATCCATAGGCAATATCAGAGGGAAAGGCGACTTCAACGAATGCCATAAAAAAACTCCAAAAATATGTTGAGTTAAGAGTGTAGAGTGATGAGTGTAGTATACTCATTCCAACTGAAGAGTTGGGATGGGTATACGAAAATCGAGACCGAAAGTCCGATTTTTCGCCGCGTAGCGAGCGTACGCACTTCAAGAATTCCCAATTCTTGAAGTGCAAAAGGTATATTATTACGCTCTTTCGAGCCGGTTTTGTTTTGCATCAGGAGTATTTGGAACATCAATCCCCTGTTCCTGAGCTCTTGCCATAGCCATCATAACGTAAACACCTTCGTCTTTGTTAAGAAGGTTTTGTGGTTTCATCTGTCCGCTATTAATCATATCAGCATATTGTTCAGCAACAGTCTTTGCAGGATTTTGTAGGTCTGGTGGTAATTTATATTCTCGACGGAGTGCAATTTCGGTGACCGGATCATGCATCATTGCGGTCAGCATAGGGATATTATTATGGTCACTAAGTGCCTCAGTAAATAATTTTGTCCCTGTATATTTATCAAGTAATTTATCCGCTTTTTTGCCAGATTTTTCAGGTAAATTAGCAGCCAGCGCGGCAAAAACTATTTCCGGTGGAACGTAGCCATTTTCTTTATGTATTTTATTTATCTGCATATTGATAACTATAGGATCCTGCTCCTGCTTTTCAAATGCAGTTTTATACATACTATTTGCGACACCACCACCAACCATAGCTCCAGCAATTGATAATACAGGAGCTGCTATCCAAAGAACGGGGAAGAAAAAAGCAGTAGCGACTAATGCTCCGGCAGTTCCGCCAAGAGCAACTCCACCCATTGCAGCACCTGCATTAGCGACAAAACCCAACCAATCCACCTCTTTATCAAGGCTTTTTGCTAAGGCTGGATTTCGATTCTGGCGAATAGTTTGCCTGATGTTATCTACATCAAAATTTTCTGCTATTTCTTTACGCTTTTGTTTATTTCGATAATATTCTTCAATTCCTGTAAAACCTGCACCAATAGCAGTTGAATTGCCAACAAGGTCTCCAGCACCAGGAATAAAAGTGTCAATATTTCCAGCGAGACCAAGTGCCGTATTACCAGTTGCAGCAATATCCCCTAAATGGATGGAATCAACTTTCCCGGAAGTTAGCTTTCTAACAACTCCAAAGTCATCAGCGCTATCATAATTTTCAGGGATCGACATGTCATGCACCTACACTTTTTAAGGCATCGTTAGCCTGACCTGCATTAGCCACCAATTGCGCAGTATGGTTTCCAACGACTGGCTTTTGCTCTATATCAGCTTTATTTGCAGTTTTCTGTAATGCTGCTACGTGTGAACCTGTCGCTACGGCTGCAGGTGCTGCCACAGTGGCAGTTGCTTTTGCTGCTTCATTGGCGGCGATCAGAGCATTAAGGTCTTTCATTAATTCACCGTTAACGGCTCGGCGCATAACCTGCGCGGGGCTGGCATTTTCTTCAGCGTATATTTTTCCAAGTTCTTTAGCAAATATACTATCTGCGCCACCACGTTTTTTAAGTTCAGGGCTTGCTGTTCCTATAAGTGCGGCATAAGCTTCGCCTGAGATTTTTTGCCCGGAAGCATGCGCCTGACTAAGTGCGGTGTAGATTGAAAGCGATGACTCACCGATCATGGCATTCAGTCCCATACCGGCAAATTGTGGAGCCATATAACCAAGCATAGAAACATTACCCTTAACCGCGCTGGCAACGTTTAAACCAAGAGAAATTGCATCAGTTGCACCTGATACAACGGAGCTTTTAAGAAGTTTGGAACGTGAATCTTTTACAATATCGGGAACTTTGCCACGAATAATGTCCAAAGTGGAAGTTTCTTTTCCAGTAATATCCTTAGACATTGATTTAAGTGCTGACACATTCTTTATAAAATTACCAACCACACCAACTAAGCTGGCAACAGAAAGACCGATAAAGGTAATATTAGCAATACCAGGAAGAACCTTAGCCTTTCCAATAGCTCCAGATAAATTCTTTAATAAGTTCCCAGGTTTTCTCCAATAGCCAGCGTTAACACGGCTATTGTTTGCTTTTTCAGCAGTATACAATATTTTATTTAATAATTTGCTATCTTTTCTGGATAAATCTTTAGTATTTGCAATAGCTTCAGAAAAAGTTTTAGAAATTTCTTGATGGTCAATGTTGCCGATCGAACCTATAAACTTTTTAGCATGCTCAGTTAATTCGCCAGGTATTCCTCTTTCGCTGGCTTCTTTTCCTAACTTTGCTAGCTTAGCTAAACGACTAGTTGCTCTGGAATCACTAATTTTTGCAATATATGATACACCTAATTTATCAGATGCTGTATTTACAACATTACCAGCTGAGTCAGCAAAATTTTGGAATCCCCTTATAGTATTGCTATTACTTCCACCAAATACTTCCGAAATGCTTTTATCTAAGAAAGATTCTGTAGATGTTCCAACATTGGCAAGACGACCCAGACCAACAGATTTTCCAATTTTACTGTCACCGATTTTACCAACAACTTTAGCCCCGCCAACAACCAGTGGAGCAAACATTGGTGCAAATCCTATGAAATTAATCAGACGATTGAAATTATTGGAAACAGTTTCTGCTGCTTGCTTAAAAAAACCAGGTTTTGGTGCAGTAGCCTTAGGTGGTAAAATGCTGTCCGCATCAATACCGCTATTACCGTTATTATTTATAATGGGTTTATGGGGTTTAGCTACCATATGCTATACAACCCCCAAAGATGTGCCGTTTTCCCGCCCAGACTTAACCGCTTCAACCATTGAAGCTGGTGGGTTCTGACTAGCAACTCGTTTTTTTGCTTCACCTATGGCGTTCTGCCAGAAATTAGGTTTATCGCTATTCAAGCCAATAGTTGCCACCGCGCTCTTAACAAGATTAGTTCCGTCTTCATCGGTGCTTCTAATTGCAGAAGCTATAGCTTTTTTATCACCTGCAGCTACTAGATCACTAAACCCTTTCACTGCTTCAATTTCTTTTTTAGAAAGGTTTTTAGCCTTCAATTCTTCAGGAGATTCTTGCGCAATCTCCACTGCCTTAGCTTTTATAAATTCACAGAAAATGTTATGCCCATGAGTTCTAATACTAGCTAATTCTTTCTTTTTTACTCCAGATTTCAAAAGTACATCATCAGAGAATAAAGTGGCAAATACAGCCCTTTCATCACCTTTAAGATTTTGCAAATTATCTTTTATTGCTTGCATTACCTTGTTAGGGTTATTGTGGTTACTTAGTAGATCTTCCAAAGTCTTTTTCTCACGCGCACCAAAATTATTTATTTGATCATCTATAATTAATTCTAACTGTTCGGTGGTAATAAATCTACGGTTGCCGCTGCCATCCTTCTTTATAACGTTTCCTTTTCCTACCAGATTAACCAGAGAAATAGGATCTAATTCTCCACTAGCTATTACTTCAGCAATTCGTTCAGTAATAGGAGCAAGCTTAGGAATAAATTTATCGCCAAATTTTATACGCCCACGGTCAACTTCGTTTTGCTGAAAAATCTCCATGACTTGCGCACTGATGTCAGAACGACCACCATATCCAGCATCGATATTTTTCTTCAACTCCATAATCATTTTATAAGAATTTGGCTTGTTTAGCTCTTCATAAGAATCTTTTGATAAACTTCTTTTCAACAGAGCGTTACCAATTACTGCTCCACCCCCGATAAATTTCTGGGTATTGTCATCAACATTGAACGAATCAAGACTACTAGAGTCAAAGTTTTCTATTCCACCTTTCTCTAAAGCTCCCAATGCACTCTTATTCAATGCTTTATGATTTTTGAATGCAAAATAACTATTAACTATAACAGTAGGCAACTGACTCGCAGCATCTTTAAGACCAGAAGTCATAATTTTATGACCATGCTCTAAAGCAGTTTTTACAACTTCATTGTCTTTATAGTGCTTATCAGCATCAATAATATCTTTTAAATTTTTAAAGGTCTCAGAACGATCTTTATTTCTGTCCTTAGCTGCTTGTAGCGCAGTCATACCTGGTTGAGTGCCAATCATTATCGCCGTAACCGCAGCTGCGGAACCTAAAGCAAATTTATGCGCGGAATTCTGATTCCAACCTTTATTAAATTCCTTGGAAAGTTTTGCATGAAATTTAATGGCATTTTCATAAACACCACTATTAAGTTTATTAGCAATGAATGATGGTAAACCACTGGTAAAAAGTTCGAGGGAAGGAGCAAGATCATCTGGAACTTCCATGCCCAACCAATAACGCTTTCCGCCCTTTTGCTGTAAAGACCCTAAAGAAGCTATCGTATTTATGGAATTAGCTTTAGTTTGCTCATAGCCACGGCGCACGTCGCCATGTCCACTACCATATTCATCATCACCATCATCACGATAACCAGACATAAAGCCCTTAAGCAAAAATATTATATTTATACCCTGTCAGTATATCAAACTAACATGCTATATCACCACCGGTTTTTTGTTACATTTTAATTACATAAATAAGAATTATGACAATTCATGGTCAAAAAAATATTATTATATATCAGTCTATTACTAATATTAAGAATTACGCCTGCTGGCGCGGGCAATCGCAAGTGCCAGTTCGGCAATAACCTGTCCCCTGCTTAGGGATATATTATTTTTATTAGACAAGCTGTTATTTATGGAGTTTTTTGTAGGGAAAAATGCTGGTTGAGTCGTACTGGCTGGAACATTCCTTGAGGTTGATGAGGAGATTAAATCAGAAATCAACTCATTTTGTTTATTATTTTCAATTTTTATTGCAGAATTATCAGTCTGCCCACCATTTATTGACATCTGCAATAATTGCTGCAACATTCTCTCAAGACGTAATATACGATTTTTGAGTGAATTATCTGTATATGTATTTTTATTCTTTGTAATTTGCATATTCATTTGATATATCCTGAAAATCTTTTTAGTTTTATTTAGCGATGATTGAAGTGTAAGAATAATGCCGTTTAAGATACATTTATTGGTAATATCGGGAATAATAATAATGGTATTTATTATTTCCAAGGTTCTTATCGCAAATAAGATTGAAACCGAACAGTCTGCTTTGACTACTATTGTCAAAAAATCACCATACAGCATAACAATAGAGAATGCCAGTTGGGGTATGAATTGCCAAAATTTCCCACAGCCTGAACGTGATGACTCACAAGGCGGAAATACTATCTCTATCAAGGAGAATAATGTAATCTATCCAATCTCACGTTTATGCAATGGAAATCCTAGATGTGATATAGCAGTTGATTCAAATTTTCTTGGAGAGCCGATGGTCAGTTGCCCCAAAACATTAGAAGTTGAATATCGCTGTTTTAATATAGACCGTTTGCGCAAAAGCAAAGCTACCGATGGAATCTTATCCATAGATTGTGATAAACAATTAATCTCTAATACGCAGTAGGCGGCATGAATATTACCGAGTCGGAATTTGCTATGTGGTCACCGCTGATGATCACAGCATTTCTTGCCGTCATTGCGTTATATATTTTGAATGAACGGCAGCTGATAAAAAAAATTAGAAAAAAATACGATGCTGAGTTTATAAGAGAAATTTCAAAAGCTCAGCGTAGAAGTTATATTATTATTTTTATCGTTACCTCCGCGTTATTTATTATAATAGCAATGTATGATCTACAATTAAGAAAGCTTGACGAACAACTTGCAACCCTGGAAGAAGTTATCAGCATTAATGCACAGATAGATACCGAGCAAAAGACTGTTCGGGAGGTTCAGAATGATGATATCATTGATGGTTCTGCTGAAGATAAGGATTATTATCCGCCTGTTATAGAAAATAATGATATAGTAGAGCCTGCTCCGGTTGAATTAAAATCTCCGAATTCGATACAGGATATATTCGGGGGTAACAATTCAAGTAAGTCAATAAGCGATATAAAAACCCGTTATGAAGAACTTTTGGCAACCTACCTGTTGATGGAAAAATGCGGTAAAATCGGTCAGAATGACTATAGCGTAATCATAATATCACTACAGAAAGAAATGAATGCTATTCAGGCTCCAGCTCGCTTGCAAGATGATACATTGACTGCCGCCAAAGGTTCATACGAAGAATTATATTCCCAAAGTGACTGTTCAAAACCATCTATAAAAGATACGGAACAACAGTATAATTCCTATATACAATCATTATCGAGAAGGCTGCAGCAATAGCTAATTACTATATAAAATTATCATCAAATCTATAGTTCCTTGGTAAGTCCGACCGTCATTTTCCAATTCTATAGAGCTTTCAATAAATTCCATAGACACAAATGTTTGACCTGACACATTTATGCTGTTGTTATGCAGCACTCCCTCAATAATACCCATTATATCAGCGGTTTGTTTTTTGCCAGCTTCGCGGCTGAATACATTAATTCTTATTCTATGTTCGATTCCATTTTTTGCCAGATTAGCTATATTATCTGCCCTGATATCGCCGATTATTACCAATGGAAATGTAGTATCCTGAGGAACCTGGTCGAATACTCCGCTTACAGCGGACATTAGCGAACTATTGGCTGTCAGCTTTTCGTATATAGCTTTTTGTACGTTATAATAATTTAAAATAGACATATAATACCCCAATTTTATGCTGCTACGCCTTCTTCAGCCAACAATTCAAGAATTTCATTATTTTCATCCTTATTGAAAACAGCGCGAATATTAAAAATTCTGTTTTCAAATGTCAGGCGCATCGCTGCAGTAATTCCAGCCCTGTATCTGATAGTGATTTTATGGGTTATCTCTGCTTGAATTTTACCTGCGAAGAATTTTTCCTGACCATAAGATTTTATATTTGCAGAACTGATCTCTGCCCATAAATCTGCCACATTCTGCCAGGAACGAACATATCCCCCTGCCCCGTCACCAGTGTTGATTTCCTGTTGCAGAGTAACGCGGTGACGCAAGCTGCTGCTGGTGTTTTTGTTGTTTCTTATCATAACAACACTCCACGAAAAGGAGCATATAATGCACTGACTTGTGCTGGTAATTTGGTTTGTCCCAGCAATCCGCGCTCATCATACATCGCAGCTATATGCGCTAATATTCCATATTTAATCGGCGAAGGTATTTGTGATGCAGTTCCGTATCCGGTATTGTAGGCTATTTCTATAGAAAATCCGCTTACGTAATTATCAAAAAGCAGCTTGGTTTTAGCGGCATTAAGGTAATAATTTGTTGCTGAAATTGTCTGAGTTGTGGCATCACGGTTTACCACAACAACGCTGGCAACGCTAACAACCGGCGGCATTGGCAAGTCAACTTCACTGTCTAAGTAATCATTATAAACCAGCTTCCATGTCTGGCTGATTAGTGATGATTTTAGCCATGATTCCGCACTCATTCTGGCAGCGACAATAATATCCGAAATCAGGCTGTCTTCGCTGCTTGAATCCACGCGCAGATACAATTTAGCTTCGGCAAGTGTAACAGGTTCGCTGGCAGGCGCAGTTATCCTCTCCAGCCGTCTTTCACGGTTGTTTGACATATATTCCTCTTGATTTTGTAATCCTGCGGGCGGTGTAATCGCAGCGCAGGATCTGTTTATAATTGCACGAGATCCTGCGCTAGTGCTTCGCACTCCACAGGATGACGGCATACTCCAATGCGTATAAAATACGCACCTAACGAATCAGCGACTTCATAATGATGATTTTCTAAAAACCGGCGCACAACAAACCCATCCTCGCTGCCATAGCGAGTGTGGAGCATGAATATTTGCATGATTTCCTAATTATTAAAAACTATCTTTGAAATTAACTCTTGGAAGGAGCATAGACTTTAGCATCACCGCTAAGTACATCCATAATTGCATGTTTAGTTTTTGGAGATGGCATTGCCCAATCTTTAGTGTGTTTACCCGCAATCGCAACGCCACCAGCCATCATACCAAGAGCATTAGGAACTTCCCATACCATTGCCATGGAAGCAACTTCTTTTGCTTTCTTGTGACTCATACCTAATTTTTCTAAGGTTGATGCCATCTTATCAATATGTTCATCTGTAAATTTTGATGCTGTGGTGTTTAAATAAATAAGTGAGCCAATATGCACGGCTTCATCAGCCAACATTATCATGTTAGCATCGCGTGTAGAACCAAGTATTGGAATATAAGAATACGCTTTATCCCAAAATGTAGCATTAGATGCAGATGGCTTACTACGATCGACACCAGTCCATTTATTGATTTTACTACGGGCAAAAAATTTAACGCCTAATGAAATTAAATAAGCTGAACCAAAAACAAAAACTCCTCTGGCTAATCTGCAGGCGCGTTCTTCACGCGACTTTGTTTCATCAGCCTGGCATTCCTGTAGATGGCATTTGGCAAGATTTTTTTCAATAGTATCAAGATAAGGTTCTATAACCACTTTAGCGATAGCATTAGTCGCTTTGTCCATAATTTTTTGAGGGATTACCTTATCAAAAATAGCAACTACACCAAGAGAAACCCCCATTGATGCAAGTTCAGCAGCAGCAAATCCACCTGATTCCAGACCGATATTCTTCCTGACGGTTCTTATTTCAAAGCCTGTTCTAGGTTTAAGGTTATAATCAGTCACTTCAGTACCTTGTTAATAGTTTATACTACCCCATTACAAGATAACACAAATTCAGCGAATTTATGTGACGATTTTGTGAATGTTGTATGAACAAGGTGGAAAAACTAATCTTCTTCTTTAATATCAGCTATATAGCTTGATATATTGCTGGCAATGTCATTTGCTCCTTGTGGAGAATCAATATCCAGCATGGCCTCATGGTTAAAGCCATATTCTTTAGTCATTTTTTCTTTGACTTCTTCAGAAGGCTCACCTGTTCCGGCTTCTATGATAATTCCATAATCTTCAGGGTAAAAAGTGCCACTTTTCTGGGCTTCTATAAAGGATTCCAGCTTGTCAGCACGCACGGCAAGATAGGCAAATATCCTCTCGCCATCCGGGTTTTCACCACGTACCAGCAGAACACAGACGGTTTTTTCCGCTATAATCTGTTCACTTCTTGTAAGTTTTGACACGATGAACTCCAAGTAACGTTGCCTTAGCAGTTTATACCAAGGCTTCAGCATAAAGCAAGTACCTTAAAAAATTATTAAAACAATGGGTTATATGTATTATCTGCCACCCCGCTTTTTATGGCGGGGTCTGGTTTTTAAGTGCCGGATTCCCCAATAAAAACGGAGTGACAAATACGCATATTAACATTATATTACAGGGGTATATGATGCCGAGCCGCGCAACGCCACAATAGCTATCGGAGTTCCGTTAGTGTGTGTTCCTGTGGAAGTTGCCACAGCTTTAAGATAGCGTTTATTGCCCTGATAGCCAAAACTATACGATGTGCGGTCTAATGATGGCGAATTAACCACATTAGTTAAGGACGGGCTATTAAGGTCGGCAGCTACCGTATCGCTATAAGTGCTGTCATCATCACTATGCTGCAATTTCAATGTCCAGTATACTGAACCGGAAAGTGTATCCCCTGACTGACCGATACTGAAAATAACATTAGCTCCGTTATAGCCCTGCAAGTCGATTGCAGTAGAAGTTTTAGTAGTTGTGGAAACGACAGGGTTTAGATGCTGTGTAACCAATATATTATGATGTAAATCTCTCATATTTTTATCCTTTTCAAAATAATTCCCTCTCCCAATGGGAGAGGGTTAGGGTGAGGGCATTGCAACTAAGCCAATTTCATCAGCTTTATTGCTTCATAATTCACCACATCGCCGCCAACACGCTTGGTTGCGTAGAATTTGACGAATGGTTTTTCGGTGAATGGATCGCGCAGAATATTGATGCCTTTGCGGTCAACAATCTGATAAGCGGCCTGAAAATCACCAACCGCAATAGAAAGCGAATTTGCGGCGGCAACAGGCATATCAGCTGCCATATGCACTGGCACTCCCATAAGCGTATCAGGGCTACCTGCCGCAAGACCAGGTTGCCACATATATTGATTGGTGGTTGCCTGTTTAAGGAGGCGTACCGACTGCACAACAGTACGGTTCATCAGGAAATTCGCGCGTTTGCTGTAAGCATCTTTCAAGGCATAAAACAAATTGATAATAGCATCGGCAGTTACTGCCCCACTACTACCCGAGTTTACCTGCTGAATCTGTCCCCAATTGGTGCCAGATGCATAAGTCAATATGCCGCGTGGCTGTCCAACACCATTACCGCTAATAAAAGCAGTATTTTCTTTACGGCTGAAAATGTCGGCAATTTTACCTGATAACCAGCTTTCAATGTCAATCGCTGAGTCATCCACAAGTTTTTGTGTAGCTTTTGGTTGTGCATATAATTCATGGGTTGGAATATTTCTTTTAGCAAGGGTTGGTGAGCTGGTTTCAGTAATTGTACCAGTTTCTGAAGTCCATCCAGCGGCTGCCTGGTCATGGTCATCAATAAGCTCGAGCGCATCAGAAGAAATAGTTTCTACTGCTGCTAACTGACGCATTGGTGATGTTTCAAAAATTGACTGCACAATTTTTGATGACATGTGTGGAGTAACTAAATATCCGCCGTCAGGATCCGAACCAACTGAAAGGGCTTTGGTCTGCAACATTTCCAGACCGCCATCCATACCTTTACGCAGATAATTGCGGAAGGCTTTGCTATATTCGCTGTGCGAAGCGGTGGATTTTACATTGATGTCATCTCCCAAAACTGGGCGGTTATAGACAGTTTCAATAGTATCAAGGCGGGATTTATAATTATCCAGTGCCATGCTGATATTATTCAAATGCTCGTTATAAAGCGGGTCGGCATTGCCTTTGCGTTCGATTTCATTCAACCGCGCATCATTTATTTGCTTAAATTGTTCCCACGCATTGCCAAGCGAGGCAACGCGATCTGTAATTTCGCTTATACTCATATTTTTTTCCTTATTGTTGATTGTTATTATGCGGTTTGTCACCCCGCACTTGTTGCGGGGTCTGGGGCTACAACCACAGTCATTGAATTTTTCTCCAGATCCCGCAATAAATGCGGGATGACAGTTTTTACTGATGCAACACCCCTATCGCCCTATCCAAAGCCTCAGATAACTTAAGCAATTGTGCTGGAGGAATTGCCTGTTTTACTACTGTGATTTAATTTTTGGTTTAAAACCAAACATACTAAAGCCCAAAGCTTTATTATGAATAAAAAGATTATGTTTATCAGAATACAATTTCATCATTTTGTTTCTCGTTTTTATTTGTGTTGATAAGTGCAATAACCAATAACGACGATTACTTTGATTTGAAACAATGAAACATGGAGCACAATTTAATGTTCCCAATATCTTATTAATCCTTTTTAGTATTTTATGCTCTGCAATTAAACGCCAAGTCGCCTTATCACTGATTTTTTCTTTCAATGAAGTGAGTAAAATAATATCTTTTTTGGAAAGTAAACTGTATTTCTCCTTTTGTACTCCGCTTACACATTTATAGAATTGAGGAGTATCAGTTATATAATTTACCAAAGAACCAACTGCAAATGTAAGCAATACCTCTGCATTATAAAAATTGATAAATATATTTTTAATTATATGCAGTGGTACATCTTTGTACCCATACTGATCTAAAAGAAATAAAACTCTACCATTACGATGTTTTATAATTTCTGTAAGTCCAGAAAGAATATTAGAAAATGAACCATTCAATAGAAAAATATGTTCACCAATTAATTTACCATATCCATTTTTATGTAATTGCTTCCTAAGGAAATCTAAAGCATCTTTACTCTTATCAATGAAATAATAAACAACGTCTATGTAGTATTTTTTTCCAGTCTTATTTTTTATTTCTTTTTCGATTTTCTGAATGATTTTTAAAAAAATAAATGGAGAACCAAAGTATAATTTCTTTGATCCGTTGACCCTATAAACACCACCACCAGAAAATCCATCAATAATTGTGATTTTTAAACTATTAGGAGACGAAGTTGCAATAAAATTGCGTACATATAGCTCAATATAATCCTCTATGATTGCATGTTTTATCAAACTATGTGATTGCAAAATAGGTGGACTGCGCGAGTTTGCCCAGTCATAATGTTTATATGGCATGCGATTTCCTAAAAAATATGGTAACTATAGCAACTCTAGTTGCTCATCAGGGTTATTGGGCATCTCTTCCCAAACCCTGCCTTTAAGCAACCTACCATTGGAAGATTTTGCACGTTTTATGCCATCAGTTCCCCAAGTTCCCCACTGCTTAAAAAAGAATGAAGTATTATACAATGCACATTGTTTTTGAATATTTTCTACCCATTCTTCCTTCATCGGGCGAGCTTTAATTCCTGATTCTCCACCAACAATTACCCAATGAATTCCAGATAAGTTAATATCTCCAATATCCTCAAGTAATGGCTCAACAGATAAAAAACGTATTCTAGATTTTATTCCACGTAAAATATCAATTCGTGGAATTCCATGTTTTTTATCTTCCACAGAAACTCCAAGCCAAGCATTTCTTGGTACGAATCTATCCATAAAATATTTTTTCATATTTTCTGGGCGTTTTGTTAATATTTGATAGGTATGCTGTGGAGTTTTATTTATAATAGCAAATATTTTATCCAAATACTCATTTGGAATATCACTATGAAATAAATCACTCATAGAATTGACAAAATATGTTGTAGGTTTTTTCCGTTCCAAAGGTTGTTTTAGTCTATCAGGAAGCAATTTTAATTTAAAACCATCTTCATATCCAGCAACTCCCATAGCTTGCAATCTAACAGCCATTATCTCAGCATAGCAATTTTTACAGCCAGCAGAAATCTTGGTACATCCAGTAGTTGGATTCCAAGTAAATTCTGTCCATTCTATCTGTGATTTTCTTGACATCTTCAATGAATAGCATAGCCCATGGAAAATGTCTTTAGCTTTCAAAGTCGTAAAGCTCCGATTGCCCTATCCAAAGCCTCAGATAACTTAAGCAATTGTGTTGTGGGAATTGCCTGTTTTACTACTGTGATTTTTGCTGCCTCATTAGCGGGGAAAGTAACGAGGCTTATTTCCCATAATTCGACTGCAGAAATAAGGCGTGTGCCGGTTTTTTCATGCAGCCGGTATTTGGTTGGCGAATAACCAATAGAAAGCCCACCAATAGCCCTTTCTTTGAGCAGAGAATAAGCTTCCTTCGCCCGCGCCACATCGAGCAGCAACCTGCCTTCGACATAAAGCCCATTAGCATCTTCAAATATCCTCTCAAAAATGCCTATTGGCTCGTCCTGCTGGTGTTGCCACAGCATTTTAATATCATGCACCCGCCCTTTTAAGGTTTCGGCGAATGCCCCGCGCTGTATGATATCTTTCTGGTTATCCACTATGTCAAAAACGCTGGCGTAACCAGCAAATCTGCCCATAGTGTCCAGCGACTTAACTTCCAGATTAAAGTCAAGTTTTCTCCGTTCGCGCATCTTCGCGCTGATTTTTTTATCGTAATACATGTATAACCTATTGAATTAATGTTATTTAACAAGCTTCATAAAACTGTAATAATTAATTAGCAATGCTTGTGCTATATTTATTAATCTTCAATTTAAACCAAGCATTACGTAGGATTTATATGTCTGACCCAAAACTAAAATCAAACATCACACCTGAAGAAATATTCGCTAATTTAGAGAAGGTATATTCTCAGTTTGAAGCAGCAACTAAATCTATTAAAAAAGAACCAGGTGACGATAATTCTCCATATGAATTTGATGGTAGGCTAAACAAAGAACAGGCAGAATTATACGCACGAGTTTTAGCTGCTACCGCAACGCATGAAACAGTTAAGCTAGATGGAATAGGTGGCAGACCTAATAACGTAATCGAAAATGGAGAATATCGCGATAATAAAGTAGATAGAAACAGAATTCTTGCAAACGAAACATGGTATGAAATTGTCAAAAGAAGCGATAAAAAAACAGGGATGTTTTTTGATGATGGGCTTCCTGATATATCTGGAGTATCACATCAAACATTAAACAGTATTATAAGTGAAAAAGAAGCTATTATTAAAGACCTGTCTGCAAAGCCTAAGAACGAAGTAGTTGAAGTTATGGTAGGAAATACAGGGTTAAATCTTACAGCAGAGGCTGCAATTACTTTCCATAAAGATGTAGCAAATTTTGTAAAAGTCTTGAATAAAGCAAAACAAGACAAGGGCGATAAAGATACAATATCTCCAGATATTACTCCTTCGGTTACACCAATAATACAGCAGTTAGAAAAACCACGTTTGATATAGCTGTCTATATCCTCTCCGCAACCACCTTGAACTCAACTCGAACTTCGTTTTTGACAACATCGTCTTTCGCCCAATCGTCCTGCCCCACTCCATATTCATTGCGCCTGATTGTAACATATCCCTTGGCAACTGCGTTTTTATTACCGTCCGTAAATTGCAACTGGAAATTCAGGGTTGCCGGCATCTCTTTATCGCGCAATTTAAGCGTTCCCTCAGCGTAATAATTATCTGTAGATGGCATACGCGTAATAGTTTTGCTGGTAAAAACAGCTTTAGGAAAAGCTTCCGTTGCCAGCCAGTCTTTTGATAGAAGGTTTTTTACCACCTCATCATAAGCTGCAAAAACACTGCCTGTTTTCACTTCGATAACAATTTTACTTTCATCAAGTTTAACAGGGCTAAATTTAATATCAGCAGAAAAATCCTTAAATTCACCTTCAACTGGTGCGCCATTATTTATGGCAAAAAACTTCAGGCTGCTTTTTTCATTAAGCAACTTATAAGCGGGCACTTCAGCAAACGCTGGAAATGCAAAAGATAAACTAATTGCTGCTATTAACGCTAGAATTCTTGTCATTATTTTTACCTCTAAAATTTGGAAGCATACGAGTCAAAGTATTATCCCGATAATAAAAATGATGCAATAATGCTGCCAGAAAATGTAGTGCAATTAACCCCATCAATCCCCATGCTAGAATGCTGTGTAATTCATTCATGTCATGTCCAAATTCTTTATCAGGTAAAATCAAATCAGGCATTACGAACATTCCAAATACGGAAACAGGAAATCCGGCAGCCGATGACATTAACCAGCCGGTAATCGGCATGGCAAACATCAAAACATATAAACCGAAATGCCCTAACTTTGCTCCAAGCTTTGCCATTTTACCAAGACTATCTGGAAGCAACGGGCTGACATCTAGTATTTTCCAACCCAACCTTAAAGATGCAAGGAATAAAACAACTATTCCAAACGCTTTGTGCATACCATAGAGTTTGAATTTATCAGGACTGTTTTCCATACCCGTCATAATCAAACCGACGGCGAGCAAAACTATAATCAAAACTGCCATCAGCCAGTGAAAAGACTTGGCAACAACTCCATAAGTTTGCAGTGTGTTTTTAAAGCACATAAAGCGATACCTTGTGTATTCAGATATACTTCAAGTGTTATATGCTAATAATGAAATCTGCAAGAAAGAATGATAACGGTTTCACCATCAACCCGATAAACTAAACGATGCTCTTTATCAATCCTGCGTGACCAGCAGACAGAAAACTCATGCCTCAAGGCTTCTGGCTTCCCTGTGCCATAATATGGTGTGGTTCGAATTTCATCAAACAAGCGCAAAATTTTTGATGCAAATTTAGGATTGGCAGATTGCCAATAAGCAAGTTGCTCTCTTGCTTTGCTACTTAATTCCAAATTCTTTACGGATTTCATCTACAGACAAATATTTCTTACGTTTATTAGCTGGCTCATTAAGTGCTTCCAATAACACTTTCTTATTCGCCTCTGTAGAACATAAATACGCTGTTTCATCCATAGAATTATAATCATCTTCAGATATAATAACAATTTTTTTGCCATTGCGACGTTTTATTACCATTGGCAAACTGTCATCACACACCTTGTCCAGATAGCTGGATAGATTAGCGCGAAATTCGCTGTAAGAAACTGTTTCGGGAATTGGCATAATTTTACTTATAATTAGTTGTACAGGTTTATTGTACAATAGATTAAGGGGTTTTTCCAGCATTATTTAGCAGATTTATTTAAAGCTCCATAGCCAACCGCCGCCCGTTTTTCATCGTCGGTCAGGAAATTCGCTTTTTCCACCCTATCCCATATTGCCTGATTACTGCCAGCAATAGCAGTTATGCTATCAGTATCAGCTACTATCTCAAGGTTATTTGCAAAAAATGGAATCAGCCAATTATTAAAACTATCAATTGTTCTCTGCACCAGCGGAATAACTGTTTGTTCCCACAATGCGAGCCTTGCTTCTTGTAGATTGGAATAAGTATTATCCCCAGGAATACCGAGTAATTGCGGCGGCACGCCAAAAGCCAGTGCAATATCACGAGCAGAAGAATTTTTTGCTTGCACAAAATCCATATCCTTTGGTGTCATGCTCATTTCTTTCCATTCCAGCCCGCCTTCAAGCAGCAACGGTCTGCCCGCATTTATTGCGCCAGAAAATTGTTCGTCTATCTGTTGCTTTACGCGACCATATTGATCAGTTGATAATATCCCGCCATTGTTCGCATCAGCACGCACAATTAATGCACCGCTAGGTCTTGCCCCATTTTGTAACAATGCCTGATTCCATGCTCCCGATTGATTGTGTTGGTCTATGCTGTACGCAGCGGCTTCAACCGATGATAGACCATACCAATCATTAAGCGGATTGAATTTACGTATATGTAATATATTTGACTTGCCGGTAATTTTATTAACTGGAAAATCGCGTGTTTGATTCCCAACGCTGTAACGATAAGCTTCCGCCATTGCCCCTTTTCCAACAATGATAGAAACCCGGTCTGGGCGCAGCAAATGTATCTCTTTTGGCGGAATGTCTTTGCCACCGACAGCCTGTACAAAAACATTACCGCTGATTTGGTAATAATTGTAAAGTGCCTGAAAAAAATCACTAGTAGCAGATCCAGGATTGGGTTTCTTTAATATCTGTAGAATCGGATGGGCTTTTTCTTCTGTTCTCGTACCTTTTGCATTTATGGAATATAATTCAAGCTTGATAGAAGCCGCTGCCGTGGAAACCATATCAATTGCACGGTGTGCAACCACATTTTTAATATAGGCTTCACGTGCAAATTGTGCATAATCTCTATCCATCCAAACTGCCTGCCCAGGCATCACCATATAGGATCTGATTCCATAACCAGCCATAGAGGAATTAATAAAACCTTTACTTAGCGATTTTTTACCACGAAATTTATTAAGCAATGTTTGCATTACAGCCATACGCTTTTCCTTATGATAAAATTATGAAATTGGGAGAGATGGGTAGTAGATGCGGAATGTGCATCGTATATTTAATTGATAATCTACGTCTTTATGGTCAGGAAGGGTAAAAATTGTATTTTCTGAAGAAAAATATGCCATATTTTATTTAGTTATTATAATATATGCTGATTTAGACCATAATTTCATACAAAATTGGATAATTTATGCGCTTTTTATGTATTTCTTTATTTTCTTTCCTATCAATATTGATTGTTCCAGCATTTTGCATGGCAGATGACGGTGAAGCACCCGTATGGACTTATGATGATGATTTTACTGGTCAGGAAGATTGGGGTACAATTGCAGGCTATGAAACATGCATATCGGGTATGGAACAATCGCCAATAAACATTTCGCATACGAAATCATCTAATCTTCCGAAATTAAATTTTAAGTATAGTAAAGCAACTGGTTTGCTGAATATTACTAATAAATCTTTTATCATGGAAGTTGCGGAAGGTGGAATATTGATTGATGGTAAAAACAAATATTCATTACAGAGTGTCGAAATCCATTCGCCGAGTGGTCATAGAATAAAAGAAGCATTCTATCCGTTGGAAATACACCTGATACATAAAGATAAAAAAGGCGACTTACTGATTGTTGCGGTTTTTGCAGATATTGGTGATTCAAATAAATCTATAGACGATATATTAAAGCATTCATATTCTAAGAAAAAACAGCAATTTACAGCTGATATCTCTTCTTTACTCGCCAACTCGGATTCCTACTATTCTTATCGCGGTTCTCTGCCCTATCCGCCATGTACAGAGAATGTTGAGTGGAGAATTATGAAAACTCCAATTTCCATATCCAAACAACAACTATCTAGTATAGTAAAATTTATAGGAAGAAATACACGTCTAACACAACCTGTATATATGCGTGAGATATCTGAAGGTGAATAAACTGCACTAACATAATAATATAATGCATCAGTCCTGCACAAATAATCAACTAATAGTAGATTTAATATTGACAAATATCCCTTAATAGGGGAATAGTGAATTATGTCAGAACATAATATTCACAATATTGAAGAGAATACACAGCTAGCACGTGATATGCTGGCACGCTGGATATCTACGACAGACATCTACCATCATGTAATATCTGTGTTACGTCATCAGTTACCACAAACAGCAAGGCTTGTTGAAGAATCAACAAAGATTATGTCTGAACGTTTTCTTAGCCTTGCTAGAGATATAAAGCAGCAAAGCTTGTCTGTAGAAAATATTTCAGAGCTTGCTAACACCATAAATACTGGGAACGAGCAGATTACGATTGAAGAATTTACCGATCTCTTTTCAGAAACTTTAAATGATTCAATTACGAAAATTCTGTTTGTTTCTAAGCGTGCAATTACCATGATATATACACTTGATGAAACAATTAAAAACATCTCGTCTATAGAAACTTTTGTAACTGATATTCAAAATATAACAAAAAAAGCTAACCTTCTTGCTCTTAATGCCAGTATCGAAGCTGCCAGAGCAGGAGAAGCTGGCAGGGGATTTAGCGTTGTTGCTAATGAAGTGAAGGAAGTATCAAATACTATCCGCGATATAGCAGAATCAATCAATTCACGTATTACAGAAGTAAGTGATAGTGTAAAGGAAGGGTATAAAATATTACAGGATGTTGCGACAACCGATATGTCACAGACCATAATGGCTCAAGATAAATTATCTGCTCTTATGTGTGGCATGATAGATCAAAAAAATAAGTTTTCAGCAATTCTAAAAGATGCTTCGAATATTAGTTCGGAGGCATCAAATACCCTGTCGGGAATGGTGGTTAACTTACAGTTTCAGGATCGTACCACACAATATATTGAAAGCAGTGTTCGCATGCTTGAGCATATGGACAAAAGCATATTATCATTAAAAGATTATAATATCAGTACTTTCCCTACTCTTTCTAATGTAGAGAAAAACGAATTTCTTGCTGAGGAAATAGCAGGACAATTTCAATTGAGTGAATTTGCGAAACTATTTTTAATGAGTATGTCTGGAGTAGATATTAACTCTTCTGCAAATCATAATCATAGTAATACGGAAGTAATAGAAGAAAAACTCGAAGAAGTTGAATTATTTTAGGAGGCAATATGGAATATAACGTCGCTGCGTCTGGACACACAACATCAGTAAAATTAAAAGGACAGTTTACCTTTTCTGATACACAAAAATTTAAAAATATTCTTGGGTTATTGAATCAAGGAGAGTTAAAGGCAATAAACCTGGATTTTTCAGATATAACTTTTATAGATTCTGCGTGTATGGGGATGTTGTTATTGCTCCGCGATGAATGTCAGGGGCGCAATGTTTCTCTTAATTTGCATTCTCCACATGGGCAGGTGGATAAAATATTTACTATATCAAAATTTGACCAGCTATTTTCAATTTCTAGAAATAATTAGGTGTTTTGTATATGGTATTGAGGCATTATCCTGCTCAGTTTGAACAAGATAAAACTCAAGATAAAGATAATTGCCATAATGAAGAGGCTTATTTCTTTTCAATACACAAAAATGATGCAGATAGTATCTTGAAATCAGCACTTGTTATGCCGAATTCGTTCTTTATAGAAAAAATCGAGAATGATAAAGAAGCGCATAATTATCTAAATAAAATATATTCTTCCAATAGACCTGATTTGTTATTATCGCTTACTACGACTAGCTGTTACAACGCTAATGTCTCTGATATTGTGACGGAATGTATCGATAGGCGTTTTTATTTAAACAACTTTAAATTTGAAGAAATAAAGACCTGTTTGCAGGAAGCTATAATGAATGCTTTAATTCATGGCAATTTGCAGGTAGGGAAAGATTTTCGTTCAGCCAAAGATTTATATGAGTATCAAACAAAAGTTAGAAAACGGCTTATAATAGACGGTTATAGACTGCGTCGATTGAATATTATGGTTTGGAAAAAGAACGATTATATACAGATAGCCGTCGGTGATGAAGGGGATGGTTTTTCTATACCTGATACCCCATATGATGAAAGCTTGCCAAGCGGTCGTGGATTCATGTTGATTCGTTCTATGTCTGATAATATGTGGGTTGGTGAAGACAAAAGAACATTATTTATGACATTTAACTGTCTTTCCTGAAGCTTTTATACATCAAATAATGATCAGCTAAAACGCATGCTAGCATCGCCTCTCCTACTGGTACAGCGCGTATTCCCACGCATGGATCATGTCGTCCTTTAGTTTGGATGGTAGTATTATTTCCGTGAATATCTACAGTATCCACTTCTTTTAAAATTGAGCTGGTAGGCTTTACCGCAAAACGTGTTACTATTGGTTGTCCTGTAGAAATTCCACCTAGAATCCCGCCGGCATGGTTGGAAGTAAAAATAACTTTCCCATCTGCTGACGAGCGCATGCAGTCGGCATTATTTTCCCCACTAAGCATGGCACTGGCAAAACCATCTCCTATTTCAACGCCCTTTACAGCGTTTATGCTCATCATGGCAGCAGCAATATCAGCATCCAATTTTTTATATATTGGTGCTCCAAATCCGACAGGAATCCCTTCTGCTACAACTTCTATAACTGCACCGACAGAAGAACCATTTTTACGAATTGCATCAAGCTTTTCCGCCCAGCGTACTGCCGCCTTTGCGTCAGCACACCAGAACGGATTATTTTCAATTTCTGCGATGTCATATAGATTATTATCTATCTTATCATCGCCCATTTGCACCATCGAGCCACGAATAACTACTGAACTACCAAGAATTTTTCTGGCAATAGCCCCTGCTGCAACTCGCATTGCGGTTTCTCTTGCAGAAGAACGTCCACCACCGCGATAATCACGTATACCGTATTTCTGTAGATAGGTATAATCAGCATGGCTGGGGCGGAATTTATCTTTTATTTCCGAATAATCTTTAGATTTTTGGTCTTCATTATGAATTATTAGGGAAATTGGCGTACCAGTAGTTTTTCCCTCAAATACACCGGAAAGTATCTTTACTTTATCACTTTCCTGACGCTGAGTAGTGTAGCGTGATTGAGCCGGTTTACGTTTATCGAGCCATATTTGAATGTCATCTTCACATAAATCGATCAGGGATGGCACACCATCGACCACACAGCCGATAGCTTCGCCATGACTTTCTCCCCAACTTGTAAAGCGAAATAAGTGACCGAATGTATTGAATGTCATAAGCTGATGTCTTGATTATAAGATTACTAGATATAGCTGATTAAGCATGTAATTGCTTAATCAGCTATGAAAATCGCAAGCTGAAAGCGCGATTTTTCGCGCCGTAGGCAGCGTCAAAATGATGTAATCATTTTGTTAGTTAACTATAATTAGATGATTATGTGCAATTCAGCTTTATCATCCAATTATCTAATTATCAAATCATCTATTATGCAGCTTCTTTTATTTCTTCATTTGCTGCAGCGATCTTAGAACGCAACAACTTCATAAGTTTATCGGTTGCTGTTTTATAATCAGTTCCTTCGCATGCTGCCAGTTCACCAACTAGACGTGAAAGAGCTGATTCATAAATCATACGTTCGCTGTAAGATCTTTCGGACTGATCAACATTCTGATGCAGGTCGCGAACAACTTCTGCGATAAAATGAATATTGCCGGAATTGATTTTGGTTTCATATTCCTGGGCACGGCGGCTCCACATACCACGGCTGGTACGGGCGCGGCTCTTCAGCGTAACGAAAACTTTTTTCATCTGCTCTACAGAACTTACAGGACGCAGACCAGCAGCAGAAGCACGCGACAAAGGAACACGCAGGGTCATTTTATCTTTTTCAAAAGAAATCACCAACATACGCAGCTCAATATCACCAATCATCTGGGTTTCTTCAGCCATGATCTTACCGACACCGTGTGTTGGGTAAACAACATAATTACCAACTTTATAAAGTGTTTTAAGTGGCATTACCTTTGCCGTAGTTGTTTTTGCCACGACTGTTTTTGTTGTAGTAATTTTTGCTTCAGTCAGCTTTCTATCGACACTCTTAGAAGCCGGAGCTTTTTGAGATTCCTTTTTGACAGCTACTGAAGATTTTGGCGCAGATAAAGTCTTAGCAGACACAGTCTTGCCAGTATATTTTGGTGCAGAAGATTTCAGAACCTTACCAGTTCCAGATGTTTTTTTGGAAACTTGCTTTACCTTAGCGACTACTTTAACCAGTTTCTTTTTTGTTATTTCTTTTTTTAGGGTTTTCTGTGCCATAGATATTCCTAACGCATGTTGATGCAGATAACTGCACGGGTTAACTATATATTGTATATTTATACACGGGCAACCACTACAAGATGATTGCCGGATAAAAATCAGAGCGAAACATAACACATAATTAATAAAAAAGAAAGCATTTATTATTAAATGCAGTGATAAACATGAAATACTCAGTTATTTAGAGCTGTTAGCTGGGTTCGGGCTAAAAAATTCCTCAAACTTACCAGCCTTACCTTTAAAACTATCGGCATCCTCAGGTGGAGATTTTTTAGTGGTCAGGTTAGGCCATTTTGCGGCGTATTCACGATTTACTTCCACCCATTTTAATAGCTCATCAGATTCTGGTAAAATGGCTTCAGCCGGGCATTCCGGCTCACATACCCCACAATCAATGCACTCATCTGGGTTAATAACAAGCATATTTTCGCCTTCATAAAAACAATCAACCGGGCATACTTCAACGCAGTCGGTATATTTACATTTTATGCAGGCATCCGTAACAACAAAAGTCATACTAGCTCCTCGTTCATATCCACATTAGTTCTGAAGGTACTAAACATAATTTCATTTCTTGTCTAGATACATAATTAACTATGTACTAAGAAAACTGTAATCGCCTGATTTTCTGCTGAATTAGCATGGTTTTTATACGCATCACAAGTAGGATGGAATAAATGAGGACAAAAGCAATACCCATGGAAAACAATGGAATAAGCATGGAATTATCAATAGATATGCCACCACTTCTTATTATACTTGCCGGTTGGTGGAGAGTGTTCCACCATTCAACTGAAAAGCGTATTATAGGTATATTTACAAAGCCTATTAACGCCATTATAGCGCATATTTTTCTGCCATTTTCTTTGTTATTATAACTATCTGAAAGGGCTATATAACCTATATACATAAAAAACAGAATCAACACCGAAGTAAGGCGCGCGTCCCATACCCACCATGTTCCCCACATTGGCTTTCCCCACAATGAACCGGTAATTAGTGTAATCAAGGTAAAACCAGCTCCAAGCGGTGCGCTGGCACGTGCCACAACGTCTGCAAGCGGATGTCGCCAAATTAGGAAACTGGCGGAAGAAACCGCCATTATCGTATACACCATGATTGACATCCATGCCGATGGAACATGTACATACATGATCCTTACGCTATCACCTTGCTGATAGTCAGGTGGTGAAATAAACAAAGCCTGCCACAATCCAATTAATAACGTGGTGCAGGTCAGGAATAAAATATATGGAAATAATTTATCAGAAAAATAAATGAATCTAGTTGGATTGGCAAAACGATGCATGTCAGTTTCTGGCTGCTAGTTGTTAGAATTATGTATTGATGAATAAACCAAAGGTCAATATAACATAAACTAGCAACTAGCAACTGACAACTAATCATGCTCACCAATAAAACTATATTCATTACAGGTGCAACGGCCGGCTTTGGTCTTGCTTGTGCTCGGTTGTTCATAAAAAATGGCGCGAGGGTAATAGCTTGTGGCAGAAGGCAGGACAGGCTTGATGAGTTGCAAAAAGAATCACCCAAGAAAATTCATATAATAAACTTAGATGTGCGCAACCGCAAAGCGGTAAAGGAAGCCATTGCAAATTTGCCAGAAGATTTTTCTGCCGTTGACGTGTTGATTAATAACGCTGGTTTAGCTCTTGGATTATCTCCATTTCCTGAGCAATCCGAAGAAGATCTGGAACAAATGGTGCAGACTAATATAATGGGGATTATTCATTGTACACAGGCATTAATGCCAATAATGATTTCCCGTAATAATGGGCATATAGTAAATCTAAGCTCCATAGCTGGCACTTATCCTTATCCGGGAGGCAATGTTTACGGAGCAACCAAAGCCTTTGTAACCCAGTTTTCTTTAAATTTACGGGCGGATCTTTTAGGAAAGAATATACGCGTCAGCAATATTGAGCCGGGAATGGCGGAAACCGAATTTTCAATAGTTCGATTTTCCGGTGATAAAAGCAAAGCGGATAATATTTATGCCGGGATGCAGCCATTAACCGCCGATGACATAGCAGAAACCATACTCTGGACTTTATGTCGCCCTGCACATGTTAATATAAACCGTATAGAAATAATGCCAACGCAGCAGGCATTTTCTCCATTTGCGGTGAGTCGTAAAACTTAATTATATCTGATTTCCCCACATATCAATCTGCTGGTTGCCCCAGGAATCAGTTTGTGTTCTGCCCCATATATCCGCTTTTGGTCTACCCCATGCGTCTGTATTCGTCGACCTTCCCCATATATCTGTTGGAGTTCTGCTCCAAACGTCGAGGTTAGCACCATTACCGCCACTTGCCAATATATCTAGTGCTTCTTTCTGTTTCTGAGCCGCAGTCCGCTGTGCGATAAAATACGGACTGAGTTTATTAATTGTAGCTTCAATTTTATTAACAACAGCTTGGGATTTTGGTTGATAAAGACCTATATATTGTCCGGTTATATCGGACATAGCACCATTTTTTAAATTTACTTTAGCAACCACGTTACCAGTAATGTCTTTGATTCTACCTTTATCATCAATCTTTCCATTGATAAAACGCCTTACTTCTATCACTACTTCCTTGTTGGCTTTCCGAATGGCTTTTTCTTCCCGCATCTTATTCACCATTTCAAGAGTTTCTTCGGCCTTTTTTGATTTCCTCTTATTCTGACCAATTTTTCCAAACATTGAAGGGCGATCTTTCACCTTACTCCCAAGATTTGCCCTGGCTTCGGCAAGTTTAGCGTCTACAATTTTCTTAAAAGTACCTTCATTGATACGACCGCCTTTGCTAATGGTTTTGCGAATAATTTTAAAGGCAACCTGAGAACCACCGCTGCTGCGCGCTCCGACAAAGTTTCTTGCCATAATTCACTCCCTTAAAATCAATCATATACTCATATCTTGTATTATAACCAATTTTAGAGATAATATCCAGAGCATTACTGAAAAATTCATCAAATCGTCATAATTGACTAATAAGCATGAAAAAGCCTTATATATATTATCCTGCAATCCTTATTTTTGGCTGGTTATTGCTGGGTTTAACTCCAGTTTATGGAAAATCTCCTGTTACATTTGAACGCGAAATAATAATAATAAAAACAAAAAATGGGAAACATTCCTTCAATGCTGAGATAGCCGAAACTAAAGAGCAATTGGAAACAGGGCTTATGTATCGTACGTCGCTTGCGGATGATGCAGCGATGTTTTTCATATTCAAAGATAATAGCAAAATAAATATGTGGATGAAAGATACTATGATTTCATTGGACATGCTATTTATCGACAAGCAAGGTAAAATTGTCTATATTGCAAAAAACACGAAGACTGATTCTCTGAATATAATTACCGCAGGCGATAAACCAGTTAAGGCAGTGCTTGAATTAAAAGGTGGTGTGTCAGAATCTAGAAATATAAATATTGGAGATGAAGTAATTTATAAGGGTATAATGAAATGAGAAATATTATTATTGCCACTGCGGTTAGCGGATTGCTTTTTTCTTTGGCGACAACAAGTTCTTTTGCCGCAGATAAGAAAGCTTCTTCTCTCAGGGCAAATGCAGCTAAAGAATATAATGCCTCAATAGATTTTGTCCGCACCAATATTGTTATATTACGTAAATCCATGCCTAAACCAAAAATGGATCCTGATCCGCCTATGCTTTTGCAGGATGAATCTATAATCAGACCAGTACCAGAAAATATAGAACCGGAAGATCCGGCACTGGCTTTTGATGTAGAAATTCGTGATGGGATGTCTTTATATAATCAAAGTGGCTGGTTTAACCTGAGCAGCTATTCTGAGAAGTCAGGGGTAATGATGGTTTTCGCCAGACCGGACACTAAACCTATTATTCGTTCAACGCAGTACGCTCCTGTAGATATACTTTTTATAGATAAACAAGGTGCCATAACGCAGATAGCCCCTAGTATAAATCTATCTGAAATTGAAGAGGATATTTATCCAAACGCTCCGATATTAGCTTATTTGTTTGTAAAGGGAGGAACATGTGCAAATATGCATATCAATGTTGGTGATGAGGTTCAGTATTCTTTATTCAAGAAATCTCCTTTAATATTAGATTCCCCTCCTCCTAAAGAGCCGCCTCCTCCTGCAAATGTAAAACCGCCTGTAATATTCGAAAAATTTTAGACCTGACGGAGCATAAATGACTATAAATAAGGACTCCCTGCTTTCTGTTATATCTCCTTGTTACAATGAAGAGGAATCAATAGATGAATTCATAACGCGAACCACTGCGGTTTTAGAAGAGCATTTCCGGAACTATGAGTTGTTATTGGTTGATGATGGTTCAAAAGACAGAACTGTAGAGAAAATTGCACAGCACCAACGTAATAATCCGAATATAAGGCTTATTCGTCTTTCGCGGAACTTTGGCAAAGAAGCGGCTGTAACTGCCGGACTTGAACACTCAACCGGTGAGGTAGTGGTTATGCTGGATTCTGATTTGCAGGATCCGCCTTCTCTTATTCCGCAGCTTATAGAAAAACTTGACACCGGCTATGACATTGTCTCCGCCCAGCATACTATCCGTAAAAAAGAAACATGGATTAAAAAATCGACTTCAAAATTATTTTATAAACTTGCCTCGCATATGACAGGTCTGCATATTCCCAACACGGTGGGTGACTACCGCGTAATGCGCAGAAAAGTGGTAAATGCCGTTACCAGTGTAAAGGATAACGTACGCTATATGAAAATGATTTATGCCTATGTCGGCTTCAGGAATGCTACGGTTTTATATGAGCGGGAACCACGTTTTGCTGGCGAAACGAAATATAATTACCCACGTTTAATAGCTGCTGCGTTTGATGCGATTATATCGTTTTCTGATCGCCCACTGCGCTATATTTCCATTATGTGCGTTGGTATATCAGCTTTTGCATTTTTACTCACAGTATATGTAATATTATATAAAATATTAGCCGGAAACACCTCAGAAATAGCCAATGGCTGGACATCGTTGGTCGTATTAATAAACATGATGTTCTGCCTGCTTTTTGCTTTTCTTGCTATAATTTCTGAGTATATAAGCAGAATTCTGCGTGAAAGTAAAAACCGCCCATTATATTTTGCTGAGGAAATCCGTGGAGGGCGCACGGAATATCCGGTTTTTCTAAGTAATAAACAATAGGAGTAATTTATATGTTGGATATTTTAAAAAAGCCTGTTGTGTTTATTATGGCACTGCTCGTGTTGCTGGAAGTTTCAGCCTGTTCTTCGCAAGCACCACCGCCAGTACCATCTCTGAGTTTCAGCCAGTCTCCGGTAATCCGTATGGATGTTGCGAAGATTGAGACAATAGAAGCCTACAAATCTCCATTCAGCTATCCTAATATAGAGCATTTGATGCCTTACTCTCCGGCTGATGCTATGGTTATATGGATTAAAGACCGTTTGCGGACTGTTGGACAGGATAAATTGTTACAAATTACGATAGTTGATGCCTCCGTAAAAGAAGTTAACTTGCCGACAACTAAAGGCATAAAGGGTTTGTTTACCGTAGACCAGAACAAGCGTTATGATGCCCGTATGGAGGTGGAAATGAAAATTTATGGTGAAGGAGCATTATCGGAGGTCAGTACGTCCGCTATCGTTTCAAGAACCATTACCATTCCGGAAAACGCCAACGTCAATTATCGCAAAGCAGCCTATGAAAAAATGATGCAGGAAATGATGAAAATGCTTAATGATAAGCTGGAAAATAACATACATAACTATATGGGAAACTATATAAGATTTTCGAATAACTAATGAACATCTATCTGCCAATAGCTGAAATTTCAGTCAATATATTTGTGATACTCGGACTCGGGGGATTGACAGGTATACTTTCTGGTTTGTTTGGGGTTGGCGGCGGTTTTTTGATGACACCATTGCTGATTTTTATAGGTGTCCCGCCCAGCGTCTCTGTTTCGACAGTCGCCAACCAGATTATAGCATCTTCAGTATCCGGTTTTCTTGCCCACTTCCGACGCAAGAATGTTGACTTAAAAATGGGAACTTATTTACTTGGAGGAGGAATAATAGGATCCACCTTAGGGGTAATGATGTTTCGCTGGCTGAAGCAATTAGGTCATATAGATTTAATTATCTCAATTTCCTATGTAACATTTTTGGGTATCATTGGTTCACTAATGATTGCAGAAAGTTTTCGTGCCATAGCAAAAATGCCTAAAAAGATTGTGGCAAACCCGCGTGAACCCTTAGCTGAACGTTTACCATTTAAAATTGATTTTCCTCATTCAAAACGCAATATCAGCATAATAATGCCTCTGGCAATAGGGTTTTTTGCAGGTGTCATGGTGTCAATCATGGGTATAGGCGGTGGTTTTTTCTTGATTCCGGCTATGATATATCTGCTTGGAATGCCAACAAATATTGTAGTTGGAACGTCACTTTTCCAGATTATTTTTATCACCGCCAATGTCACTTTATTGCAAGCAATAACTACTCAGACTGTTGATATTTTATTGGCATTGATATTGATTGCAGGCTCAGTTTTCGGGGTACAGATAGGTATCCGTATCGGTGATAAATTATCGGCTGATTATCTGCGTGGGTTATTTGCCATAATAGTTATGGGAATCGCTATCAAGCTTGCTTTCACTTTATTTACCCCGCCTGCGGATATTTATAATGTGAGTATTATAAATGAATAAGCTTTCATTTTTAATATATCCTTTTCTCTTGATTATCTCTGCGCCAGCGCAGTCCGCACCGTTGGTTGCCGATTTATCCAACTACACTATTGCCATGGATTCCAGTTTTAATGGAACACGTTTATTTCTGTTCGGCGTTCGTAATGATACTGGCGATATTGTTGTGGTCGTGCGCGGACCTGAAAAAAATTACATTGTACGTAAAAAAGAAAAAATCGCCGGTGTCTGGGTTAACCGTGATCGAATAAAGTTTTATAACGTTCCTAACTATTACGCTATGGCAAGTAGTAAAACCTTATCAGATATAAATAAATTTGCGATATTTGACAGGATGGGTATTGGTGAGAATAATTTACTGAATAATCCGTCGATACCTAATGCAGAAAATTTAAGTGAGTTTGAAACGGCTTTTCTAAATCATCAGCGCATTAACCGCTTATATTATACTAATCCGGATAACATTAGCTTTATGGGCGAAACATTATTCAAAACAGTTATAGAGTTTTCAGATAAGATACCATCTGGTGAATATACTGCTGAAATCTACCTCATAAGCGATGGAGAAATTGTTGGAATGCAATCAACACCTATCAGCGTGGCAAAAAGTGGTTTGGATGCCTTTATCTACAACTACGCTCATAATTCCCCGGTATTATATGGTATATCAGCAATTATTCTTGCATTATCCTTCGGTTGGCTGGCTGGAAGATTATTTGAAATTAGAGCATAGGGAGATTATTATGATTGATAGCCAATCAGAGCCAGATCAAGGGACAAGCACCAGAAGATATCTGGTATGTATTGACGGCAGAAAAGAATGCCGGGTTGCCTTGCGTCTTGCCTGTATGAAGGTTCAGGCTCGTAGCGGTAATATAACCCTGCTTAACGTTGTTCCACCTGCCGATTTCCAGACCTTAGGTTCAATAGCAGACAGAATGCGTACTGAGCGTTTGCAGGAAGGGGAAGCATTGCTCGCAAGCCTTAGTGATGAAGCCATTAGAGACTTTGGTATCACCCCAACCTTGTTGTTATTGGAAGGCTCTGCAGGTGAAAAGATTATCGAAACCGCTATGAACGATCCTAATATCGTCATACTGGTTCTGGGTATCAGCCTTAACCATAATACAGGTGTTGGCAAACTATCCTCCTGGTTAATAAGTCAGTTAAATGCTACGTTATTGATCCCGATGCTCCTGGTTCCAGGGAATCTGACTGACGAGCAGCTTTCAAATTTGGTTTAACCGTCAATTTTTCACACGTTTTATATAATTTAAACATATAAAATACATTTTGTCAGGGCAGTTCAATAAATGCATAACCCATTGGTTTGTCACCCCGCACTTGATTCGGGGTCTGGAGCAAAAACCACAGCCAGTGGGCTTTACCCCAGACCCCGTTATAAAAACGGGGTGACAAGGGTGAGTGCAGGGTTGACAGGAGTAACTGCGGTGACAGGAGTAAGTGTATGACACATACTAATCAAATCCTCCATCTTCGCCATTCATACGCTGGCGCAGGCAATGGGCAATATAGATAGCGATAGTGTAGCTTTTTTCTAATTCCGCCACGAACATACCGAGCATTTTTAATTCAATTTCGCTCAGGTCATGCTTCTTATTATTCTTATAATCATCGGTAATAATCAGAGCAGATGCTAGTAGTTCAGTGACTATTTCAATCGGTAGTTTTTTGCTATTATTTTTGCTATTATCACGGATGGACATTCTTTCCCCCTCTATGAAACCACCAGCTTGATTGCTGGTGGTGTCGGGGTGTTAAGAAGCCGCACATAGTGACAGCCGCGACGCTTTTAGCCTTGCGACCTGAACATAACGCCACCACCCCGACGCAATGCGCAGGGTGGCAGTTTGATGACGGCAGTTGCCACTGCCGACTATGCGAGAGGTTCTTATGCCCCAAAGCTGGGTTCTCCAGCTTCGGTTGCAGGCTAACATGGTGGGTGTTGTAGGTCAATATTTTAGTCAATCCCTACGCTGCGCTCAGGATGACAAGAGCGATAATGCTTTGCAACAACTACAAACCGGCGAGTTGAGTGCTAACGTATTTCTGGGGATTTATAGCTTCCCTGCCCTTATGAAGTGAGAAGAATAATTGAGGGCGTTTAGCATTGCCCGTCGTCCCCACATAGCCAATTATTTCTCCTTGCGCTATTTTCTCATATTTATTTACTTTTATACTGCTCAAATGGGCATAGCTGGTTATTCTATCTCCAGAATGTTTGACAAGAACCATATTGCCATATCCCTTTACATTATTCTTAACATAAACAACCTGTCCGTCTGCCGCCGCCCAGACAGGGCTTCCATCATCGGCAGCGATATTTACACCATCATTAGCTCTTCCAGCACCTTTTGAACCAAATGATGATATTATTTTATTACTTGCAGTTGGCCATTTAAGCTCAGAAGATGATTTTGTTTTTAAAACAATTTTCTTTTCTTCTTTAGGAGATTCCTTCTGGGCGGTTTTAATTACTTCTTTAATATCATTTTTTTCATTGGAACTACGTGGTTTATTTGTCCACGGATTCACCGTAGTTTTTAACGCCGGTTTGCTTCCATAGCTCTTTTTTTCAGTCTTAACCGGTGCAGAAAACTCTTCATCACTTGTCTCTATCTGTGGGGTTGGTTTTGTCTCAGATGGCGGAGCTAAATCGCTGATTCCTATAGAGCTTACCGAAGCTTTCGATTCAGTAGCCTGCGAAACGGGAGCGGAATAAGAAGATGATGTATCGTTATAATCAGAACTATAGCTGGAATTTGAATTATAACTGCTTGATGAATTGTAATTTGGTTGGCTTCCACGGCTGAATGTTTGCTGCCCCCTCATATCCACTCTTGCTGGTGGTTGGGTGCAGGCAGCAACAAAAACTACCGACAAAATTACAACGCTAATCCTTAACATATGAACCTCTAATTTATAATATCAACATAAGATGTTTTATTTTTCTGCGATAAGCGGCACAAATCTTACATCCATTAGTGTTTCCGTAAGTATTTTACCATCTTCGCCTTTAGTCAAACGCAATAATTCCTGCTGCGCAACATTTTCACCAACAGGAATCACCATTATACCACCAACCGCCAACTGATCAACTAACATGCTTGGGATATCATCCGCAGCAGCTGTCACTATAATTCTTTCAAAGGGCGCGGCTTCTTTCCATCCTCTTGAACCATCACCACGTTTAGTGACAATATTGGTAATTCTTAATTTCAGAAACCTCTGCTCGGCAACAGCGAGCAAATCTCTATGCCTTTCTATTGTATACACCATTCTTGCCAATTTTGCTAGTATTGCTGCTTGATAACCTGAACCGGTTCCAATTTCCAAGACTTTCATTCTCGGTTTGAGCATCAGGGCTTCAGTCATTCTTGCCACTATAGTAGGCTGGCTAATGGTTTGCCCACAATTAATCGGTAAGGCAGTATCTTCATAGGCATGCTCAGCAAACGTTTCTTCAACAAAAAGCTCGCGTGGAATAGATTCCATAGCCGACAAAACATTGGCATCTCGAATACCACGCCGCCGCAGATTCATTATTAAACGTATACGATCAGGAATACCATCTGCAGCCATTGTAATTGCTGACGTCTTTTGAAAAGATGAATATGGTTTTTCTGTATGATTCACGAAGCTGAGTGATAGCAGTAAAACATTAATGATTTGTTAAAATAATGCGCTGATTTTTTCCATAGATTGATAGTCAGTTAGATCCATACCAATAGGTGTTATGGTTATGTAATTAGCGTGTAAATAATCAATATCCACTCCAGTTTTTTCCGGTGTATTATCGCGCTCACCACCTAGCCAGAAATACGGTCTTCCTTTAGGATCAGCTCTTTCGCTCAGCTTGATATTTACTATGCGTTTTCCCTGCCTGCAGACTTTAACGCCAAGCACTTTGTCCGGCGCGCAATCAGGAAAATTCATATTAATTAGCGTATTACTTGCCCATCCCGTTGCGATTAATTTCCTTATTAATTCCGGTGCAGTTTGTTCTGCTGTTTCCCAGTGCATTTTTTCTGAACCATTAGCAAGTAAGCTCAACGCAATTGAAGGTATATTAAGTACAGTTCCTTCCATAGCTGCGGCAATTGTTCCTGAATAAGTAACATCATCACCGACATTAGAACCGTAATTTACGCCGGAAAGCACCAGCGTCACAGGTTTTTCTTCCACAGGTATAATTTCTTTAAGAGCCAGCAAAACGCAGTCAGTCGGTGTGCCACTTACCGCATAACGTTTGGCTTCAATTTTCCGCACCCGCACCGGAAGATGCAATGTCAGCGAATGCGCCGCGCCACTTTGTTCCTGTTCCGGCGCGACTACCCACACATCATCAGAAATGCTAAGGGCAATTTTCTCCAGAACTTTTAGACCTTCAGCATTGATGCCGTCGTCGTTGGTGATTAATATTTTTGGGATTAGTGATTGGGCATTAGGCATTAGAGTTTTGCTTTCAATGATGTTCGAAGTGCGTGCAACATACGCTGTAATTCATGAATATTGCCATAAATTTTTTCTGTTTTAGAGGAATTTATATACTCCAAATCTTCAGCCAATATTATTTGGGTTTCCACTTCAGCCAATGACCCTATAGCAATAGAGATAAACTGTATAAAATCTTTAGTGCCACTTCGAGAATGGCCTTCAGCTATATTAGAAGGTACTGAGATAATTGCTCGTCGAAGTTGTGAAGTCAGGGCATATAATTCATCTTTTGGAAAATCTTTAGTTAGTTGATATATTTGTTTTACAAGTATTCTAGACTTTTTCCATACTTCCAAGTCTTTATAATTTTTTATAACCATTTACTTCCCTAATGCCCAATGCCTAATTACTAATGCCTATCACTTTCAAGCCACCCATATACGGCTGCAAAGCCTCAGGAACAACAATACTCCCATCCGCCTGTTGGTAGTTTTCTAATATAGCAACCATAGTGCGGCCAATGGCAAGACCAGAACCATTGAGAGTATGCACAAATTCGGTTTCCTTAGCTCCTTTGGCTTTGCTGCGAGCTTTCATCCGGCGTGCCTGGAATGCTCCGCAATTTGAACAACTGGAAATTTCTCGGAAGGTATCCTGAGCTGGCAGCCACACCTCAATATCATAAGTTTTTTGTGAGCAGAATCCCATATCACCGGTGCAAAGCAGCATAACTCGGTAATGTAATCCTAAACGCTTTAAAATTTCCTCAGCAGCAGAAGTCATCCGTTCATGTTCTTCTTCCGATTTATCAGCAGCAACCACGCTGATTAATTCTACCTTAGAGAATTGATGTTGGCGAATCATTCCGCGGGTATCTTTGCCCGCAGAGCCAGCTTCAGAGCGGAAGCAATTTGTATAAGCTGTCATACGAATTGGTAAAGTTTCAGCATCGATAATTGTATCCGCGACCAGATTGGTAAGCGGCATTTCGGCTGTTGGTATCAAATAAAAACCATTATCTGTCTTAAATAAATCCTCAGCAAATTTTGGTAAATTTCCTGTGCCATACGCCGCATTTTCACGCACAAGTAATGGCGGCACATGCTCAGTATAGCCAAATTCACCCGTATGAATATCGAGCATAAAATTAGCCAGTGCGCGTTCCATCTTTGCGAGTGCGCCTTTCAGCACCACAAACCTCGCGCCGGAGAGCTTAGCAGCCCCGTCAAAATCCATAAGTCCAAGATTAACGCCAAGCTCGTCATGCGCTTTCGGCGTAAAATCCATTTTCGGTTTCTCACCAACCACTCGTACTTGCACATTGCCATGTTCATCCGTGCCCTCAGGAACATCAGCCGCAGGCAGATTAGGAATGGTCTCCAGCATTTCTTCCAGCGCACCACGTCCAGCCAGTACGCCTTCGAGTTTGGCAATCTCATCATTGAGTTGCTTTGATTCCGCCATAACTGCGCTGGTGTCAGCACCAGTCCTTTTTGCTTCACCAATAGCTTTGGCAAAACCGTTACGTTTAGCAAGCATCTCTTGCAATTTCGTCTGCTCTTTGCGCTTTTGCTCATCCAGATGTAATATCTCAGAAGAAAGCGACGCAAGCCCACGCCGTGTTAAGCCAGCATCAAACGCATCAGGATTGCTTCTTATAAATTTAATATCGTGCATACTTCAATTCCGTTTCATATCTCTGTAAAAATTTTTGTATATTATAAATTTATTTATTTGCTTAATTTGCATCTTTTTTTGACAATTTAAAATCTGTTATCTGCCCATTTTTTTCTTCTTCAATCGAAACGAGCAAATCATGAATAAAGCTATATGGAAGATCAGGATTTTCTTCTGCAATTTTATCGATATGCGACCAATCTTTAATACTGTTCATAACTTTATCTTATCTAAAAACTCTTGATTTATAAATTGTTCTGGTACTTCTACAGGATAGAATGAACCAGCGGAACAACCAAATGCAAAGGTGCCTATGTTAAGGTATATCCTGCCATTTCCAACAATAAAACCAGAATTTCCTACAGGATTTTTTTCAAGATATTCCTTCACATTATTTTTTATATCTTTTTCTTTATCAGCATCTTGCTTACCATAGATGGCATAAAAACCATTAACAAGTGTATCATTAAGTAATTTGATTTTATCCGATAGCAAAATATCTTTTAATAAATATTGTTCTCCGGTTTGCGTATCATAGGTAATAAATGGGTGTTCGCCATGACACCCACTGGTAACGTCGCGAATATAATTAAGGTTATAAGTGCCAATACTTATAACGCTATTCGAGGTATAAACAAATTGTGGCCGATGCCGCCCAAAAACTTTTGTGGCATCGCATTTATAGTTTTCAGCACGTTTCTTTTCCTGTGCATTAATTAAATCCAGAGCTTTACCATTTTTATAAAACTCTATCGATCCGGCTAATTCCTCACATACACATTTCCCTTTTGGACAATTTTCTTTGGAATAATCTATTTCCTGTTTCTTGCCTAAATTTACTTCTGCTTCAATATCATTTGTTATTACTAAAGCCTTTTCCCAGTCACATGTCATGTCCATTATAGAATTGCAGGCAAGAGCAAATGCTGGATAAGATGTCGCCACAGCCATAAATATAAAGCTTATAAAATAACGCATAATCGCTATTCCTCAGTGTCTTCTGATTTTTTATCCATATTCCGGCATAACAAAATTGATATTTCGTAGAGCATGTAAAGCGGAACGGAAAGGGCTATCTGACTGAAAATATCAGGCGGAGTTATAAAAGCCGCCACCGTTACAATAAGGACGATTGCATATCTCCTGCCCTTTTTTAAAGTATCAATCTCAACCATGCCAGAACGCACCAACAGAATCAGCACAACTGGCAATTGGAATGACAAGCCAAAAGCCATCATCAGATGCATGGAAAGGCTGAGATAATCGCTAACTTTAGGTTCAAGTTGAATAGGAAGTCCGCCATTAGCACCGTTTGATTCAAACCCTAGGAAAAATTGCCATGCTGCCGGAAAAATCAGGTAATACACAAAAGCTGCTCCGCTTAAAAACAATGTCGGTGCTGCAATAAGATATGGTACAAGCGCACGTCTTTCCTGTTTATATAAACCCGGGGCAAGGAATAAATAGAGCTGCGTGGCTATAATTGGAAAAGAGAGAAAAAAACCAGCAAACATAGCAAGCTTCAGATAGGTTATGAAAGCCTCGGTCAGGCTGGTATAAATCAGGCGGCGGTTTGACAAATCAGGGAAAACATCCGCCAGCGGCTGCACCAGAAAAGCATAAATATCCTCTGCTAAATAATAGCTAATACCTGTCGTCACAAAAAAAGCTAGCAAACAATAAACAAGACGTTTTTTCAGCTCGCGCACATGCTCAATAATAGGCTGCGCTTTAAATTCACTTTTCTCGGTCATCGGGTTTCTTCACATTTTTTTCTATTGGAGGAATCTGGTAGGATTCGTACATTTCTCCGTCATCTCCTTGAATAAGGCGCATTTCAGCCTCGAGCGTTTCCTTAACGTCATCAATTCCGGCTTCTTTGGCGATATCATCAAATGTTTGTTTTATATCATGGCTGAAATCACGGATGGTCTTGATGAATTTTGCAATCGCCCGCACCACAACTGGCAGGTCTTTCGGTTGCATAAACACAACGACCACAACAACAACGAGAAGAATCTCGGCAAGAGAGAGATCAAACATATAAAAACCCAATAATCATTGTCATAGATGATTATGTATCAGGATTATCTTTATTTTTATCTTCAATTTTTTTGGCATCATCGCCCTTTAGCCCATCACGGAACGAGCGTATGCCTTTACCAATATCACCCATAACTTTTGGCAACCTTGTTCCAAAAAGCAGCAGCACAATCAAAAGTACCAGCAGCAGATGCGGTAAACTAAGCATATCCATACCCCTTAATATTAATAATGAATACCCATAATAGCTGATTTTTTGCCTTTGTCACTTAGTCAATGTCACTTAAGCATTGCCGGTCAGCCACAAAAGATTTTCTAAAATCCAGAAAGTAGGAATCCCTACAATAATATTGATAAAATTATAGCCTAAAATACTGGGAACAAATAATAATAGCAAAACAATTGCCATTCCTTTTGTGTCCAGCTTATCAAACCATATATGCGGCTTTTTACTAAGCAAGGCGGTAAGTACCCGCCCTCCATCCAGTGGCAGAATAGGTATCATGTTGAATACCATGAGTACCAAATTTATAAGCATCATATTGACAATATTTTTAAATAACCACGGTGCTTGTTCAAGCGTAATGAAATAATCAATATGCAGCATGAAACCCGCCATAATAGCCAGCAGTAGATTGGTAAATGGCCCTGCTAACGCCACACAGATAGTACCAAGGCGTAGTGGTGATAGGTTGTTGAAATCAACAGGAACTGGCTTGGCATAGCCGAAAACCACCGGTGATTTCATAAGCACCAGTAAAGCCGGTAAAATTACCGTCCCTACCCTGTCAACATGCACCAAAGGATTTAGTGTAAGCCTTCCCATGCGTTTTGCGGTGGTGTCTCCGAAATAAAGCGCGGCATATCCGTGCGCGACTTCATGCAATATTATAGCTGTAATAACTGGAATAATCCACGTTGAAGCATCAAGCAGCCACTGCATATTTTCCATAAGCTAAACGCTCAGTAAGTTATTTACGGTTTGTCTAGCCTCTGCAACTTTAAATTCCTTTGCTCTCCCTGCCCCAACCATTGATTTTTTTGCCCGCTCCAATGATTTTCCGGATAGTTCGCAAAGCCCCTTCTCCACTTCCAGCATTTCCGCCATATCGCCATTGCAATGCAGAACCACATCACAACCGGCATTAAGCACATCCCGCGCTCGCTGCGTAAAATCTCCCTGCATCGCTTTCATTGACAGATCATCAGACATAAGCAACCCATCAAAACCCAATTCATTACGTATCAGTGAAATTGCCCTAGGCGAAACAGTTGCCATTTTTTCAGGGTCAATTGCCGTATAAAGCACATGCGCCGTCATCGCCATTGGCAGATGCGCCAGTGCCTTGAAAGTAACAAAATCAGTTTGCCGTAAAATTTCAATAGGCGCATCCACCACCGGAAGTTCAAGATGGCTATCGGCAAAAGCGCGCCCATGCCCAGGAATATGTTTAAGGATTGGTATAACTCCTCCATCAATCAGTCCCTGCGCAAATGAATCAGCTAGTTCTATAACCTGTTTTGTGGTTTTACCAAAGGCACGGTCACCAATAATATCGTGCGCTCCGGGAACCGGCAAATCCGCAAGTGGCGCGCAGTTTACAGTTATTCCTAAATTATATAACTCATAAGCAATTAAACGGGCATTGAGGTAAGTCGCTTTTTTTGCCGCTTCTAAATCTTTCCCCGCAAGTTCAGCAAATGATCCGGCAGGTGGAAAAACCGGAAAATGCGGAGGTTTTAACCGTGCAACCCGCCCACCTTCCTGATCAATCAGAATCGGCAGATTATCACGACCGAAAAGCTCTTTTAACTTCCTAACCAGAGCTTTTATCTGCTCCGGCGATTCGCAGTTACGAGCAAATAAAATATAGCCAAAAGGGTTTACTCTGGAAAAAAAGCTTATTTCTTGAGGAGTTAAGCTGGTTCCGGAAATTCCAAAAATCGCTGCGGATAAATTTGTCATAAAACTGTAACTACCATTAGGGTAAGGGTTGCGCTAGGATTATTTCACAATAAATAACCAATTATAGAGGAGTTGTTATGGTAGATTCTAAACAGGATATGCTCGGCGCAATTAATAATGCAGTGGTAGATGAGCTGAAAGCTAGAAATATATTGGCATCATCTGATCCGGCTGATCGTAGCAATGATAATATAACAAGACATCTTACAGAACATCTGCAAGCTGTATCTAATGCAAAAAATTTTGGTGATGAAGGTTCTAAAGATACAGAAAGAAAAACTCTGCGCGATTTGACCTCGATTACCAATAATCGTAGAGAAGAAGCCAATTTACAACCTGTAACTGAAGAAAAAATTACAGAAGCTGTAGTTTCCGGATGGAATAAAGTAGTACCTCAACAACATGGACAACAGCAAGATCTAGCAAAGCCCGCTGACACATGGTCTGAAGAATTGCTAAAAAGACAACAATCACTTTATACTCAACGTTAGCTTTTAATCCGCCACCAGCATGCAACTCTGCCCTTTGGCAGTTAAGTTTTTGCACATCTCATTAGCTGAATCTCTGCTGGAGAATCCACCAAGTCGCAGCCGGTAAAAGGTTTTCCCTTTAACATCAGCGCGCAGGATAGCTGGAGTTTTTCCGGAAAGACTAGGGAATTTCTTTTGGATCTTCTGCCAGTTTTCACTAGCTTCTTTCTCCGAACTGAACGCACCTAGCTGGATTTTTGCCACACCAGACTTTGTTGAAGGTTTTGCGACTGGTTTTGCTGCTGGCTTCTGTTCAACAGGTTTATGCTTGGCATCAGTTTTTGCTACCGTAGTTTTCACCACTTCCGGCTTTTTATCATCAATACCAACAGCTTCGATTTTTTCCACTTCTACAGCAGGAGATTCGATTTTGACCTCATTTTCAGTTTTATTACTTTCTACATTAGTAGTTCCAGCTACATCCTCAGTTTTAGGTTGCTCTGTGCTTTCTGCAACAGTTTCCGTCTGCTCACTATTAGTAATAGGCTCTTCCGGACTTGGTAATACACGTTCAACTTTTGCAGATGGTGGGGTATTAGAAAATGTTTCAAATATGGTTTTATCCTGATTAGGGAATTTCATTCCGCCCGGATCTTCAGGTTTTTCTTTAATCGGAGTTTTTTCAGCTTCAATAACCAGCAATTCTTCTTCTTTTACTGATTCTTTTCCGGAGTGATAGGCGTAATATGCAAGCATTACAAATCCGGTAATCACGCTGACCAGCATGATAGTTGGAATCCATTTCATAACTCCAGAAGCGTTATCAATGTTTTCATCGTCTTCATTATTCATCACCGCATCTCCTCAACTGGTTCCACTCCAAGCACCATAAGCCCCGAAGCTATCACACATGATAGCGCGTGGGCAAGTGCAACCCGCGCTGCTGTCAATTTTATATTATCCTTTATTATAAAACGCAAACCCGCATCACTATTTCCTTGATTCCATAAACTATGAAACGCTGCTGCGAGATCGTGAAGATAAAAAGCAATTCTGTGCGGTTCAAGATTATTTGCAGCGGATTCAACAATGCGCGGCCAGCTGCACATCAGGCGGATAAGCGCAAGCTCTTCCGGATGAGTTAGTAATTTCATAATTTCCATGTCTAAAGATTTAAATGGAAGCACAGATTCCGGAATTTCCGCAGATGCATTGCGGCGTATCGAACGCAACCGCGCATGTGCATACTGCACATAAAAAACTGGATTGTCTTTTGACTGTTCGGTGATTTTAGCAAAATCGAAATCAAGCGGCGCATCGTTTTTACGCGTGAGCATGATAAACCGGAAAACATCTTTTCCCACCTCTTCCACCACCTCGCGCACGGTAACAAATGTCCCTGCCCGCTTAGACATTTTGGCAGGTTCGCCATTCCGTAAAAACTTTACCAGCTGGCAGAGTTTTATATCAATTTTCACCTGATTGTCAGATAGCGCACCTACAACTGCTTTAATACGCTTGACATATCCACCATGATCCGCGCCAAAAACATCAATAATCCAATCAAATCTGCGCTTGCATTTATCATAATGATAAGCAATATCCGGCGCGAAATACGTCCAGCTTCCATCTGACTTTTTTACAGGACGATCTGAATCATCACCAAATTCAGTAGCTTTAAATAATGTTTGTGGTCTTGATTCCCAATCATCTGGAGTTTTGCCTTTTGGTGGCTCTAAAACACCCTCATACAGCAATCCTTTTTTTGCAAGCAAATGCATTGCGTCTTCAACTTCTCCAGCCTTGGTAATTGCCAGCTCCGAAGCAAATACATCATGTGAAATTCCTATAATCGCCAAGTCTTCTTTAATAATTTCCATCACCGCTTCTATCGTATATTCACGGATAACCGGTAACCATTCATCACGGTCTTTTTGCAATAATTTATTGCCGTGAATGCGTTGCAGTGCCTCGGCTATAGGGATAAGATATTCACCCGGATAATACCCTTCAGGAATACCTTTGAATTCTTCACCACAAATTTCTTGGTAACGCAGGAACACTGATTCCGCCAGCTTATCAACCTGCGCTCCAGCATCGTTTATATAATATTCGCGGGTAACATCATACCCAGCCTTAATAAGCAATGTTGACAGTGCGTCGCCAAACACTGCGCCACGACCATGCCCGACATGCATAGGACCAGTCGGATTAGCCGAAACATATTCAATGTTAACCCGTTTTCCCTGCCCAATATCGGAATTACCATAGCCCCGTCCTTCCGCTATTATATCAAGAACAGCCGATTGCCAGATGCTGGTAGAAAGGGTGATATTTATAAAACCTGCCCCTGCAATTTCAACTTTATCAATCCATTCTAAAGCGCGTAGTGGCTCAATAAATAACCCAGCAATTTCTTTAGGATTTTTTCCAATCTGTGCGGCAATAACCATAGCGGCATTGGTCGCAACATCCCCATGCGCCACGTCACGCGTAGGCGTCGCCTCTACCTTATCGCTATTAACATCTGTGGGCAAAGCATTCGCGCTCTGCAACTGATCTATAATATTTTTAACATCGTTTTCTATTTTTCTAAATATATTCATTTTTCTCTCTTTAAATTCCGGCAGAGCGTAATACTGCGTCATTGTGAGCGTAGCGAAGCAATCCAGTCCTGAATTATTTATGGATTGCCACGGTCACTACGCTCCCTCGCAATGACGAATACGGTGATAACTTATAAATATTCTTTTTCAATAAAGCCAATTTTTTCTAATATCCTTCCAATTAAATGGGCAAGCGTAACGTAACAATAACCTACAGGAATAGAAAGAAGGCATGGAACCAGCATCATCAGAAACATATCAATACCAGGTGGAGATATACTGGAAAGCATGACACCAAGAATGAAGCCAACAGCATAAAACGGTACAAAATAGAACGGGGCCAAATAGCTGAATTCTTTTAATTCCTTAGCCTCAGCCCCCCGATATTTAAACAGCGACCATACCATAAATACAACATATTGAATTATCCCAAATACCACCAAATAAAAAAGAATCGGCATTCCTTCCTTATTAGTCTCCGGTAATGGAAAAAATAAAAATGGCGGGAAACCAAGCGGCAGTAGCAATGCCAGATAATAATATTGGCGCAAACTTATGGTTATTCTTTTGGCTTTACCAAGCCTTTCTTTTCTTTTCATTATCGCCCCAGCCAGCTTCTAGCCTGCACATCAAACACTCTCCGGTATTCATCAAGCGCGAAACGATCGGTCATTCCGGCAATAAAATCCGCAACTACTTCTGCCGTTTTTATAGTAGCTTTTCCATCGGTCATGATGCGCCATGCATCAGGCAGGCATTCCGGCTCATTCAGGAAAAATTCAAACAAATCCTTAACCACCCTGCCCGCCTTACTCGCCATGCGGTTTACCTTATAATGGCGATACATATTACTCATCAGAAATTTTTGCAGTTGCTTATTAGTTTCCTGCATTTCCGGAGAAAAGAAAACCAGAGTTTTTCCAAGATTCCTAATATCGCCCACAGTTTTTATTTTATATTCCTCAATATTTCTGCGTGTTTGGGAAATTAAATCTGTCACCATCCGGTTTATCAAACGCCGTATCGCTTCATGCGTCAGACGTGGATTATCAATATCCGGATATTTTTTCTTCACCTCATAGAAAATTTTGGCAATCGGTGGAACTTCGTCCAGTTGTTCAACCGAAAGCAATCCCGCCCGCAGACCATCATCAATATCATGGTTATTATAGGCAATATCATCCGCCAGAGACGCAACCTGCGCCTCACCGCTGGCATAACTCGCAAGCCCAAGGTCATGACGGTTATTATATTCCGCAAGTTCACGCGGGGCATTTTTCACTGGGCCATTATGTTTGGCAATCCCCTCCAGCGTTTCCCATGTCAGGTTCAACCCATCAAATGCCGCGTATCTATGCTCAAGCTTGGTCAGGATTTTGATGGTATGGGCGTTATGGTCAAACCCGCCATATGGCTTCATAACTTCGCTGAGGGCATCTTCGCCGGCATGGCCAAAAGGCGTATGCCCAAGGTCATGCGCCAGTGCCAAAGCTTCTCCTAAATCCTCATTCAGCCCGAGCGAACGGCACATGGAGCGCGCCAGTTGCGACACTTCAAGGCTATGGGTAAGGCGGGTGCGGTAATGATCCCCCTCGTGATTTACAAAAACCTGAGTTTTATATTCCAGCCTGCGAAAAGCGGTGGAATGGATGATTCGGTCGCGGTCACGCTGGAAAATCGAGCGCGAATTGCTCTCATCCTCAGCATAAAACCGCCCCCGGCTGGCATCAGGATGGCAGGCATAACCCGCTAAATTAATTGAATGATTGTTCATAGGCTTTTGAAAATAAAGAATTTCATATCATATGGCAAGATATAATAATTGTGGTCGGCGTTATGCTACCTTTCAATATCCAGTAAAGTCCACCAATTTTGGGCAGCATGTAACACACGCACAATGGACACTCCTTTACGGCGTGGAAGATAAAATATCAGGAATTTATTAAATTCATTTACATGCCATTTACGCAAGCCTTGTAGCACCGGATGACGCAGCGCAAGCAACGCTCCCATCTTTGGCTGCAGAACAAGAGCATTAAAACTTTCTTCTGCGTTTTTTAAGAATCTATCGGCAGTGACATCATTTGCATTTTCAGCTAGATATATATAATGCGCAATCAGGTCATGCCTTGCTGCTGACCGATAGAAAATTTTTCCCATTAATTTCCGTTCTTCCTAACTTTTCTAATCTTCTTTACAGCTTCTGCACGAATTGTTTGCCACTCCGCCTTAGTTAGAGCAATCTCTTCGCCTTGCAGCCCTTCTAACAACAAAGCTTCAAGCTGGTCTTCGGCTTTACGCTTTTCATCGGCACGGATTAATTCACGCATGTATTCACTCACGCTTCCATAGCGTCCCTCAGCAATTTGTCCTTCTACAAACTGCTTAAGTGGCTCCGGTAACGAAATATTCATACTTTCCATTATATTCTCCTTATGATCATTGCTAATAATGCCATAAATGGCAGTAAATGGCAAGAACTGTCATTAGCAATTTATCACTATCGTATTTTGCTAAACCGCTCTTGCAAATTTGTAGTTTCTGCCCCATATTCACCTTATGGAAACATCATCACAATATGCCTCAAGTTTTTCTCTGACTCCAAGTGCAGCAGAGCGCATCAACTTGCTTAAGACCAAAGAGAATAATTCTAACCTGCGTTTCCGCGTCAGCGTAAAGGGTGGCGGCTGCTCCGGTTTTCAATATGAATTTTTTCTCGATGACAAGCAACCAGATTCTTCTGACATCATAATTTCTGCCTCCGGTGCCGAAGCCGTGATTGATGACGTATCTATCGGTTTGCTTTCCGGTTCGGTGCTGGATTACACCGAGGATTTGGCGCATGCCGGATTTTCAATAAAAAATCCTCAGGCAACAGCAAGCTGCGGTTGCGGCAATAGTTTCTCCATTAATTTATGAGAAACAAAATCCACATGTGGGATTTTGTTAGTTACTTTTTATGAGTATCTCCATAGCCACGTGGAATGTAAACTCAATCCGTTCGCGCCTGTCGCATCTGCTCGATTGGTTACGCAACGACAAACCGGAAATAGTCCTGCTGCAGGAACTCAAATGCACTGATGATGTTTTTCCGGCAATGGAAATTGAAGAGCTTGGCTACAACATCGCCATCTACGGTGAAAAAACCTATAACGGCGTTGCCATACTTTCCAAATTTCCAATAAATGACATTGTGCGCGGTCTGCCTGACAATAGCGATGATGCCCACGCCAGATATATTGAAGCGGTGGTGAGTCTGCCTAAAACTGCAATCAGGGTTGCTTCGGTTTATGTCCCCAATGGGCAGGATATTTCTTCCGATAAATTTGCGTATAAACTGCGCTTTTTAGAAAAGCTGTATGCACACATAAAAACCCTGCTTTCCTATGAAGAAATACTGGTTATTGGTGGTGATTATAACATCGCTCCGGAAGATATAGACGTACATGATACCAAGCTATGGGAAGGCAGCGTTCTTACTCATGATGAAGTTCGTAAATACTTCCGCAAAATAACCAACCTTGGGGTTTATGATGCTTGCCGTGTTTTAAACCCGACTGGTAAACCTGAATATAGCTGGTGGGATTATCGCGCTAATGCCCTAGCCTCTGATAATGGTCTTCGAATCGACCATTTACTGCTTTCATCGCAAGCCGCTGACCGGATTTCTACATACCATGTAAAGAAAGATATTCGTGAACTGGAAAAAGCCTCAGACCACGCGCCGGTGGTTATAAGTTTTAGTTAATAGGTAAAAGTCGTATCGAGATTTTAGTGAATCACCATCCGGTTGGAACATTGCCGACTGCCACCTTCACATTATTGCGCCCGCTATTCTTAGCGATGTATAACGCTTCATCTGCCCGCTTAATAAATTTCTCTGCGGTGTCTCCCTCTCCTGTCAGGTTTGCGATACCAATGCTGACTGTAAGGTTAATTGTATTTCTGCTATCATCTATGACAAAAAGAGTCTTCTCAACCAACTCCCGCATACGATTTGCTACACCGAGGGCAGAAGTTGGATCTGTTTCTGGCATGAGCATTACAAACTCTTCTCCACCAAAACGCGCCGGCAAATCTGTGGCTCGCGCTGCTCTGGTTATTATTGCAGCAAGTTGTTTTAAAACCATATCCCCAGCGTCATGACCATATGTATCATTTACATTTTTAAAATGATCCATATCCATAATTATCAACGCGAGTTTTTTTGAACTTTTTGTTGCCTGTTTGATCATATTGCCCAAGTGGGCATTTAAATAATGTCTGTTATAAAGACCAGTTAAACCATCAGTAAGTGCCATTGATACACTTTTTTGATATTGAGCTTTCAGTTCATCCTGATAAAATTTGCGATGAAGCTGGGTGCGTATACGAACAGCCATTTCATTTTTATCAACCGGCACGGTTAGATAATCATTGATACCCATTTCCAGAGCCTTAAGCATAATATGACGTTCGTCTTCATCAATAAACACTATTATAGGAACATGCCGTGTTTCTTCCTGGCTTTTTATGTAGGAAGCAAGGCGGAGACCATCCATTCCGGCAAGTAAGGTACTAACAATAATTACGTCGAAATCACCATTTTTCGCGGTTTCCAAAGCCAGTTCAGGGTCTTCTACCAGAGTTGTTTTATATTTCTCGTCAAGCTTTGCCAGAACCTGTTTAGATTGAACGCTATCATCATCAACCAAAAGAATTTTCGCACCAGTAACATCAGCGATAAAATCACTTTTCTGTTCCGAATCAATACCCATCTGGATGCCTGTCATATTACGTAAGCGCAGCTCATCCAATAAAGTTTTTATTCTTATTAAAGATTTTACGCGGGCAAACAACGACACATCGTTTATAGGCTTGGTGATAAAATCATCAGCTCCAGATTCCAGACCTTTCAAGCGGTCAGATTTTTCTGAAAGTGCCGTAACCATAACTACGGGTATATGTGCAATCTCAGGGTCAGTTTTGAGTTTTATACAGGTTTCAAAACCATCCATACCAGGCATCATAACATCAAGTAAAATCAAATCAGGTTTAAATTTTTTGGCTTTTTCAAGTGCTTCAAACCCATCGACTGCAGTGATAACTTTATAGTAATCACTAATCAGCTTTGCTTCTAATAATTTTACGTTTGCCGGAACGTCATCAACTACTAATATCTGAGCTGTCATAAAATTTTACAACACTTCCTTTTCGCCCAGAAACCTTCTTACAGTGTTAAGAAATGGTTGGATGGAGATAGGCTTAGAAATATACGCCTCACATCCTGCGGATAAGATTTTTTCTTCGTCATCTTTCATCGCAAAAGCGGTAACCGCTATTATGGGAATGCTACTTATTGATTCATCAGCTTTCAGTCTACGAGTAACATCCAGCCCTGAAATTTCCGGTAATTGTATATCCATTAACACAAGATCCGGACGCTCATTGCGGGTAAGCATAATAGCTTCGAGACCATCTTTTGTTTCCAGAGTTTCATAGCCGTGTGCAGCCAGAAGATCTCTAAACAATTTGAGATTCAGGTCGTTGTCTTCAACAATCAATATTCTTTTTTTCATATACTGTATAAGCGAAATGATTCCCGATATGTAATTGTTACATCCAAAGACTTAACAAACCACTAACTTGAAGAATTTTTATGAAAAAAATAATATAATTATATATATTAATTAATATATTAACGTATTTTAAATATTTGATTTTCCTCTGCTATTGGTATTTATGATATTTTATTAGAAAAATCAATCAGTTAAACATATCGCTGTTGACATCTTCTCACAACTCAGCACTCACAACTCAGAACTCAAGCAACTTCACCTGCTTCACGCTCGGAAGCTTGCCAATTTCTGCCAGCACTTCTTGAGAAACGGACTGATCAACTTCTACCAGCGCAATTGCTTCGCTGCCAGCTTCGTTGCGTCCTAGATGGAAATAAGCAATATTGATTCCATTTTTGCCGAGCAAAGTACCAAGGCTACCGATAAATCCTGGTTTATCATCATTATTCACATACAGGGTTTTTGTCCCCAAGCCAGCTTCCAATTTAATGCCGTTTACTTCCACAATACGTGGTTTGTCAGCAAACAAAGTTCCAGCTACAGTACGTGTGCGCTTTTCAGTAACCACAGTGATGCGAATCAAGGTTTGGTAATCCCCTGCCCGTTCATGGCTGGTAGCAGAAACTTCAATCCCACGCTCAGTAGCGATCACAGGCGCATTCACCATATTCACACCCTCGATAAGCGGTGAGAGCAAACCTTTAAGCGCAACAGCAGTCAGCGGTTTAGTGTTTAGTTTTCCGGCCTTGCCTTCATAATCAATCTTTACCTGCTTCAGCCCTGTTTCGGTAAGCTGTCCAGCGAAGCTTCCAAGTTGGTCAGCTAACTGTAAGTAAGGCTTCAGCTTTGCTGCATCTTCCGCTGACATGGAAGGAATGTTTAGTGCATTAGTAACAGCACCGGTGGTCAAATAATCTGACATTTGTTCGGCAACTTGAACTGCAACATTTTCTTGCGCTTCTGCGGTCGATGCTCCCAGATGCGGAGTGCAAATAACCTGTGGCATACCGAACAGTATATTTGTTTTTGCCGGCTCTTCTTCGAACACGTCAAACGCCGCACCCGCAACTTGCCCGCTTTCGATCGCAGCTTTAATATCCGCCTCATTCACCAGCCCACCACGCGCGCAGTTAATAACCCGCACTCCTTTTTTGCATTTAGCCAATGAATCTTTATTCAGGATATTTTTTGTGCCTTCGGTAAGTGGTGTATGTAGAGTTATAAAATCAGCGCGTTTGAGCAACTCATCAAGTTCTACTTTTTCAATATGGAGTGCTTCAGCCCGTTCTTTGGAAAGGAATGGGTCATAAGCCACCACTCGCATTTTTAGCCCCTGCGCGCGGTCGGCAACTATTGAACCGATATTCCCCGCACCAATCAAACCCAGAGTTTTACCAGCTAATTCTACACCCATGAACCCATTTTTTTCCCATTTACCGGCATGGGTAGAGCTATTAGCCTGTGGAATCTGCCGCGCCAATGACATCATCAGCGAAATTGTATGTTCAGCAGTGGTTACAGAATTACCAAAAGGCGTATTCATCACCACCACACCGCTTGCAGTAGCCGCCGGAATATCAACGTTATCAACCCCAATACCTGCGCGCCCGATAACTTTTAATTTCTTGCCAGCTTTGATAAGCTCTGCAGTAGCCTTAGTTGCTGAACGCACCGCCAGACCGTCATATTCACCAATGATTTTGAGTATTTCTTCAGGCGATAAGCCCGTCTTAACATCAGCCTCCACCCCGCGTTGCTTGAAAACGTCAATGGCTTGTGTGGATAATTTATCGGCAATCAGAACTTTTGGCATATTTATTTTCCTTACTTTTTCTTGGGGATAATAATGGTTGGTTACTAGTTGCTAGTTGTCAGTTACTGGTAACTAGTAACCAGTAACTCATAACTTTTACGCTGCTTTCGCCTCGCTGTTTTTCACTTCATTCCATGCATAATCGAGCCATGGCAGAAGTTTTTCAATATCTGAGGTTTCCACCGTTGCACCGCCCCATATACGAATTCCGGCAGGAGCGTCACGATACGCGCCGATGTCATAGGCAACGCCTTCTTTTTCAAGGATAGATGCAATCTTTTTTGCCGCTTCTGCTTGAGCATCAGCACCTAACGAAGTAAACCAACTATCAGTTATTTTAAGGCAAATAGATGTGCAGGAAATGGTATTTTTATCTTCCGCTAAAAACGCCGCCCAATTTGATTTGGCAACCCAACCTGCGATAGCTGCAAGGTTAGCTTCCGAACGCTTGATAAGCCCTTTAATTCCACCAACAGACTCACTCCATTTTAGCGCATCAATCTGGTCTTCTACACAAAGCATAGATGGCGTATTGATGGTTTCTCCTTTGAAAATTCCATCAATCAATTTTCCAGCTTTTGTCATCTGGAAAATCTTTGGCAGCGGCCAAGCCGGTGTATAACTTTGCAGGCGTTCTACAGCGCGTGGCGATAGCGCAATCATTCCGTGCGCGGCTTCTCCACCCAGAACTTTCTGCCACGACCAGGTAACAACATCCAGCTTATCCCACGGCATATCCATAGCAAATACCGCCGAAGTCGCATCACAAATCGCAAGCCCTTCACGATTAGCAGGAATCCAGTCACCATTCGGCACGCGTACACCTGAAGTCGTGCCGTTCCAAGTAAATACAACATCCCTATTCCAATCGACTTTGGTGAGGTCAGGAAGTTTGCCGTAATCGGCTTTGTATATATTCAGGTCGGTTAGTCTTAGTTGATTTTTGCAATCAGCACCCCAGCCAGCACCAAAACTTTCCCACGCCAAAATATCCACACCGCGCGCGCCAAGCAACGACCACATCGCCATTTCAATCGCCCCAGTATCAGAGGCAGGAACAATACCCAGAAGATAATTATCTGGCATACCCAATATCTTTTTGCTGCGGTCAATCACTTCCGCCAGCTTATTCTTTCCAAGTTTGGCGCGGTGCGAGCGACCAAGCGCGGCATCTTTCAGCGCATCAAACGACCAGCCCGGACGTTTGGCGCAAGGACCAGAAGAAAAACAATTATTTAACGGTTTAGATGTTGGTTTCATTAGCAATATTCCTTATTATTGTTACTCGTCATTGCGACCCCGCACTTGTTGCGGGGGAAGCAATCCAGCAAAAAAAGTGGATTACCGTGCCTTCGGCTCGCAATGACGGAAATTCAACTAATATCTAGCGACATTTTTTATGGCTGGCAAAGGGTTTTTACTGCCTCACACATCATATTTAACTGCTCTGGCTCGGAAAGGCGGTGATTGCCGTCCTTAACAAGGGTGAGCCTAGAATTTTTTGAGGTAATAAGCTGCAAAAGTTTGGTGGAAACCTGCCACGGGACATCCTCGTCATTAGTCCCATGTAGCAAGCGAACCGGCATATCCAGCTTTATTTCCTTATCCAGAAGCAGGTGGTTTCTAGCTTCTTCTATCAATCTCAGAGTGATAGGGTACGGTTCTTCACCATAACAAGATGGCGCGTAATATACGCCTTCCTTCTGTAAAATTTCCTTTTGCTCGCCGTTTAACCGTTCCCATATCAGTTTTTCCGTAAAATCCGGCGCGGATGCAATCCCTGCAAATCCTGCTACTTTCTCACGTCTTTCTAATGCACAAAGCAAAGCAATCCAAGCCCCCATGCTGGAACCGACCAAAATATTATTCTCTGCTCCAAGTTTGTCTATGACCGCCAGCGCATCATCCTTCCAAGCCCCGATAGTTCCTTCCTGAAACTTGCCGGAAGATTTCCCATGTCCGGTATAGTCAAAACGGATAAAACGCTGCCCCCGCTCTTTACAACTGGCTTCGAGTGCAGTAGCTTTTGAGCCTGTCATATCTGACTTAAACCCACCCATAAATATAACGCAGGGAAGCGTTCCTTCAGTTAAAACATAAGCTAGGCGATGATTATCAGCTAATTCAAGAAAAGATGGTTGCATATACTCTCATTTATATGTTTTTATGTGATAAATCATACAAGTCATAATAAATAAGCCCATGAATTACAAGCCACCTGTGATATTACAAGTTTTACCAGAACTACGCAGCGGCGGTGTAGAGCGTGGGACTATCGAAATTGCCAGTGCTATAGTTAAAGCTGGCGGAAAATCAATGGTAGCATCTTCCGGCGGGCCCATGACCAGCCAGTTGCAAAAGATAGGCGCAACTCATATTCAATTACCACTTGCCAGCAAAAATCCAATTATTATGTGGATAAATTCACTGAGGCTTGCCCATATAATTCGTAAACATAAAATAGATATAATACACGCCCGCTCTCGTGCACCCGCATGGAGCGCATGGTTAGCAGCGCGAAAAACCGGATGTCATTTTGTCACCACATTTCATGGAACTTATGGGCTGAAAGGTAAATATAAAAAGCAATATAACAGCATAATGACAAGGGGCGAGAGAGTTATTGCCGTTTCACATTTCATTGCTAATCACATACAGGAAAATTATGAAATAGACCCACAAAAATTACGTATTATTCATCGTGGCGTTGACTTAAACCTCTTTAATCCTGGGAGACATTCTACTGGGCATATGATTGAATTAACCAGCGAATGGCGATTACCGGAAGAATATCCGGTGATTCTTTTTCCCGGTCGTTTTGCCCGCTGGAAAGGGCAGGAAATATTCGTTAAAGCCCTTGCCCGCATGTCACACCGCAATTTCTTCGCAGTTATTCTTGGTGATGATAAAGGGCATGAATCATACCGCGAGGAAATCGAGAAACTCATTATGGATTCTGATCTTGGCGGTCACGTCCGTATTGCTAGACATACGCATCATATAACCGAAGCATATATGTTGGCAAAATTAGTAGTTGCCACTTCTATTGAGCCGGAAGCCTTTGGCAGGGTTGTGTTAGAGGCGCAGGCAATGGGTAAACCGGTGATAGCAACCAATCATGGTGGGCCTCAGGAAACGGTAATTGATAAGGAAACCGGTCTGCTTATTGCGCCGGGTGATGCGGAGGCTCTGGCAGAAGCTATTGAGAGTGTGCTTGCCATGCCCGATGATTTACAAAAACAGGTAGAGCGCGATGCAATGGCGAATGCCCAGTTATTTTCATTGGAAAAAATGTGTGATCAGACTATTCGTGTTTATCTTGAATTGCTTAATCTATAGGAGAAGGATAATGCCACTAAGAACCGTAGACGCAAAAACACTAAAGCAATGGCTTGATAATGGAGAAGCTGTATTGGTTGATGTACGCGAACCGGCAGAGAATAAAGCACAAAATATAAAAGGCTCGTTTTTGCTGCCGCTTTCTGAGGTGAATAAATCATCATTGCCTGATTGCAGCGGGAAAAAGTTGGTTATGCATTGCCGCAAAGGCGGACGTGGTGGGTCAGCCTGTGAAAAATTGCTATCTGAAGATCCTGCTCTTGAAATTTATAATCTTGAAGGTGGGATTACAGCATGGGAAGAAACAGGATATCCCATAAACGATTCTGGAAAGTTTTTTCTGCCATTAGATAGGCAGGTTCAGATAACCATAGGTATTGGTATTTTAGCAGCAAGCTTATTAGGATATTTTGTCAGCCCGTCATTTTTTCTTTTAACAGGATTTTTTGGTGCAGGGCTAACCTTCGCCGGACTGTCTGGCACTTGCGGTATGGCGATGCTGATAGCAAAAATGCCATGGAATCAAGCAACCAAAAGTGGCAATAGCTGTTGTATGCTGAAACATTAGGTGTTTCTATTTCACTTTACTCATTTCCAACATTCGCTCTAATGGTTTTTTTGCGCGTATTATAAGGTCTTGTGAGAGTTCGAGTGCTGGAGCGCGGTTTTTCATACAGTTATAAATCTTCTCCAGTGTATTTAGTTTCATATACGGGCACTCATTACAGGAAACACAAGCACCAGCCGATTCTCCAGCCACACTAGGAACATCATAAAAAACGCTACCCGGCGAAAGTTTTTTCATCTGGTGGAAAATACCCATTTCCGTCAGCACTATAAAACTCTGTCCTGGTCGTTCCTGAGTGTAACGTAGCAGTGAAGATGTAGAGCCAATATGCTTTGCATAACGCAGTAGAGTTTCCGGACATTCAGGATGGGCAATAATATGTGCTTCTGGGTGTAATGTTTTCAATTTAATCAGCTCTTGCTCAGAAAACCTTTCATGCACCATGCATGTACCATCCCAAAGCAGCATATCTCGTCCGGTTTTTTTATTTAAATACCCACCCAGATATTTATCGGGCGCGAAAATAATTTTCTGTTCTTTGGGAAGCTGGTTAATTATCATTTCAGCATTGCTGGAGGTAACTATAATATCAGATAAAGCCTTTATTTCCGCAGAACAATTGATATAAGTTATAACCATATGATCGGGATGTTTTGCCTTAAATGCAGCAAATTCTTTAGGTGGGCAGGAATCCTCAAGCGAGCAGCCAGCCTTCATATCTGGTATTAGAACCAGCTTATCTGGATTTAATATTTTCGCCCCTTCCGCCATAAAACGCACACCACAAAATACAATCACATCAGCATTTGTGGTTGCTGCCCGCCTTGCTAATTCCAGTGAATCGCCAACAAAATCGGCCAAGTCCTGAATTTCATCATCCTGATAATAATGCGCAAGTATAACCGCATTCATCTCACGACGTAGATGATTTATTTCTTCTTCAAAATCTATATTAATCCTGGCTAAATTATTCATAGTTTCCCGATTATAGCGTAAATCCAACCAAACATTAAATGGTTTCGCTAACAAAAGGCCTCTCTAATAGAGTTTCTATCACATGCTCAACAGGAGCATCTTCATGCACTATACGGTAGACTGCTTCACAAATAGGCATGGAAACATTATGTTTTCTGGCTATTTTGCATATGGATTCTGAGGAAATAACGCCTTCCAGAGCTGTCCTTCCACGGCTACTAAGCAATTCGTCTTTGGCTTTGCCTTGTCCAATAGCTAAACCGAACGACATATTACGTGATTTTTCGCTGCCGCAGGTAAGAATCAGATCTCCAAGACCAGAAAGTCCCATGAGAGTTTCGTATTTACCGCCATTGGCAACCGTAAAACGACTCATCTCAGCAAATCCACGCGTTACCAGTGCGGCACGTGCATTTTCTCCCAATTTCTTTCCTATGGCAATACCACAGGCAATAGCAACGACATTCTTCACAACACCGCCAATCTGGGTGCCTATAATATCATCGGTCATATACGGACGGAATAAGCGTCCTCCAATGGCATGCATCAGGGTATCCCATAAATTACTATCAGCACAGGCTAGAGTCGTCGCCGTTGGCAATCCTTTGGCTGCCTCGTCGGCAAAGTTAGGGCCGGAAAGAATGGCTACCGGATTATGCGGTAAAATAGCTTTCACCACATCACTCATGAACATAAGGCTTCCGCGTTCAATTCCCTTGCTTGCAATCACGATAATAACATCGGGAGATAGCATATCTGAAATCGATATGCACATAGTACGCAAACCATATGATGGCATTGCAAGAATTAAAACATCACTACGACATACGTCGATAAAACGATCAGTAACCTCAATATTAGGATCGATAAAGACAGAAGGTAGATAAATGTCATTCATTCTCTTCTGTTTAATAGAAGCTATGACATTGTTATTCCTTGTACCCAGAGTAACCTTGCTGCCGGCACGATTAGCAACAATGCTGAGAGCAGTCCCCCAAGCACCACCGCCAATCACTCCGACTCGACAATTATTCTGCATACAAAACGCTGATTACACAATTCACTAAGTATGCCTCTATTTTCTATTCTTTCTGCCTTCTTTTTCTGCGAGTTTTTTCTCGTTAAACACACAGACAATATCATTACCATGACGCAAGGTGAACCGGGCACTTACGCGCTCTATAACTATGTAATCACCTCTGGTACGGTAATTAATCATAGCTTCACTGTCATCATCAGCAACCCAGTAAAAAGCGGGAACCTCAGCATTTTTATCAGCAAACTGGAAGTAAGTGAATTCACCATCATCAAATATCCGCAGAGGAGCTACTTCATCACTACCGGAAATTGTATAGCTTGCATTATATTTTCCCGGCTCGTTTTCAAAATCCGGGTCAGGAACTGCGTCAAGGTATGAATGAGAGCCTATGCCATCATTCTTATCGTTATATGTAAAGCGCATTATAAACACCATGTTAGGATCAGTGATATCAGCTGCCTCACGCGCTCGCAGCTCAAACAGATAAAGCCTTTTATTGGTAATAAGGGTCATATTAGTGGTTGCATCATTCTCCACCGGCTTAAGGAATAATCTGTTCCCGGAAGGATTTATCATCCATGCGGTTGAATCGCCCATAGATATAGTCTTAATCTCTTCATCTTTTTCAAACTCAATAGCTGATTGATAACGGTAATGCCCGTCCATTCTAAAAACCTGATCAGGCTGATAAGGTATCACGCGTACACGAGAATCTATGGGAAGAGCGCGCGAATCAATCGCTGCATTAGCAACATTGCTTCCAAGTATTGAACAAACAACTCCAAGGAAGCTCAACCAGAATCTAACATTAACATTCAAATATTTCATAATATACACCTTATAAACTCTCAATGTGGTAGGATGTTACAATAAAACCATATGGCTTAACTTTACCAGTTTCCTTATCTAAACTAATATCTTCGTATATAAAAGCAATATCTACCTTGTATTTTTCCTGTTTAATTTGCTGTTCGCCCCTTTTAAGTACGGATTCATACTTCACCCGCATATTATAAAGCTTCCTGCCATTCTCCTTCTCATTACCATTTTCAAGCTCCTCAGTCGATATAATATTGATTTTTCTTTGAGTGTTACGCTGATACATGGCAACAGGACCATACGGATTAAGAGGAGAAACAAAATCTTCATATTCTTTAAGCACATCAGGTCTGCTTAAATATAGCACCGCATTATGGTCACGATCAAAGAATCTGGCATCATATTCCTCACGAAGCTTAACATAATGCTGTATCAAATGCCTTCTTAGGGCAAAATCAGGATTCTCCCCGACATAATTAAGCAGGGTTCTAACTTTTGGGTAATCATCAATTATATTATTGGTAGTAACAATAAATGGGACATTTATCTTCAGTGGGAATAACGCCATGAAAGCAACCACGCCCATAGCGGTGATAATCAATGATAATGCCGTAATAAACATATACCAGTAACGATCTGCCATTGGCTCATGCACATCAATATTGAGCATAGTCCGCGCATCACGAAAATATTCGCCACTGCGAACCTTATCAGCAATGGCTACGTATTCATCCGGTGTCTGTTCGTTTTTTTCCATCTATAACCTAAAAATGCGACTGGATAACTAAATTAAAAACAATTAACAATAACAAACTATTACAAGAAAACATAGCAAAAAATATAAATTAAATTTATTTTGTTTAGCAGGACAAACAATTCATGAGATTATAGGAATTTCGTATAAAAACTATTAACTGCAAAAAACAATAAATATTTCCTTGGTTTTTATAAAAAATAGCTTAAATATTAACAATATGACAAAAAAATCTTCTATTTTATCGAAGCAACCAGCCACGCTGGATACAATGTACGCGCTCATTGGCGATGACCTTAAGCAAGTTAATGCCTTGATTATTGAACGTGTTAAGAACGAAATACCCCTTATTAATGACGTTGTTAGGCATATAGTTTCATCAGGCGGCAAACGGATCCGCCCCGCACTCACTCTTATTTGCTCTAAACTTTGTAATTATAATGAAAAGCGTCATATTTCTCTTTCTGCAGCGGTAGAATTTATCCATACAGCGACATTATTGCATGACGATGTGGTGGATGAAAGCAAACTCCGTCGCGGGTTACCTACTGCCAACGAGATTTTTGGCAATAAAGCCAGTGTTTTAGTTGGCGATTTTTTACTTAGCCAGGCATTCCAGTTTATGGTTTCTGACGGTTCTCTTAAGGTTCTGAAGATACTATCCGACGCTTCGGCTATTATCGCTAAAGGCGAAGTTATGCAATTAATGAGCGAAGGAAATCCTCAGACAAGCATAGATGATTATTTAAGTATAATAACTTCGAAAACAGCGGCGTTATTTGCTGCAGCCTGTGAATTAGGTGCGGTTGTTTCGGAAAAAATCGAGCATGAGGCAGACTTAAGAAATTTTGGATTAAATATCGGAATTGCATTTCAGTTGGTTGATGATGCCCTTGATTACGTTGCTGACGAAGAAATTTTAGGAAAAACTGTAGGAGACGATTTCCGTGAAGGGAAAATTACCCTGCCGGTCATTATAGCGTATTCCGCTGGCAATAACGAGGAGAAAGCATTCTGGACGCGTACGATGGGCGACCTTGAGCAAACCCATGATGATCTGGATAAAGCAATAACTCTTCTTGAAAAACATAATGCCATCAGCAAAACCATATCAATGGCAGAATCATACTGTGAAAAAGCTCGCAAATCACTGAGTAATTTCCCGCCATCGCCAGCGCGCATCGCATTATTTGACCTTGTAGATTTTTGCGTTAGCAGGGCGTATTAATGTCATCAACATAATTCGTCATTGCGAGGCAAAGCCGAAGCAATCCAGACCTCATGAGCGGTAAATTTTCTGGATTGCCACGCATTTTTAAAAAATGCTCGCAATGACGAATGAACTAACACTTTTACTATCTCAATTGAGAAGGTTGTGACTCCATCACGCCAGGCATTGGCATATAAATTGGCGGTTGCGGGTGTGAGTAATCAGGGGTTTTCATCACCGGAGCAGATTTTGCCAAACGCACCATATTGATAAACTCAGCACGATAACCAAACTTGTCCTCACCTTTTGCGGCTTGTGCAAAGTTAATCACATCATCATAGCTATAGGATTTTATATAGGAATCACCGCGCAGTATTTGAGCGAAAGCAGCAACCGAAGTTACAAATCTGGCATCAGTTGGCACTTCAGTAATTTGCTTATATTCAACTTTGCTATCAACAGGAGTGGTTATAAGTTTGCTGGTGTCGCTATCAGGCAGTTTATAACGGATTTTTACAAAAGCATATTCTCCACTTTTATCCTTCTTCTCAGCCTTTTCTTCTGATTTTTGATAGCGCGAGTCATCTATAAGACGAGCTTTGCTGCCAACTGGAGTTACTTCATAAACCGCAGTTACGGCATGACCAGAGCCAATATCACCAGCGTCAATTTTATCATTATTAAAATCTTCGCGGTTTAAAAGACGGGTTTCATAGCCAATAAGTCGGTATTCAGCAACTGTATCAGGATTAAATTCCACCTGAATTTTCACGTCTTTAGCGATGGTGAATAGAGTAGAACTAGCCTCTTCAACCAAAGCTTTACGCGCTTCACTTAGATTATCAATATATGCAGCATTGCCATTACCATTTTGCGCCAGAGTCTGCATTAAAGCATCATTATAATTTCCTCTGCCAAAACCCAACACTGACAGAAAAACTCCGCTATCACGCTTGCGTTCAATAAAGTTTTTCAATTCTTCCTGATTGGTAATGCCAACATTGAAATCACCATCAGTAGCCAGTATCACGCGGTTGACACCGTTCTTGTCAAAATGTGATTCCGCAAGTTCATAGGCGGTTTTAATACCTTGCGCTCCAGCCGTTGAGCCACCTGCCCCCAAATTATCAAGAATATTGATAATTTTAGATTTATCACTGATTTTTGTTGGTTCCAGCGCAACTCCGGCACTACCTGCATAAGTAACAATCGCCACTGTGTCATCAGCTTTTAAACTATCCAGCAACAGCTTGAAGGAATTTTTTAACAATGGCAGCTTGTTTGGATCGTTCATCGAGCCAGAGGTATCAATCAAAAACACCAGATTGGAATGTGGTTTTTCTTTTTGTTCAATCTGATAACCTTTTATTCCAATATGCATAAGTTTAGTGTCGGGATTCCAAGGAGTTGGGAATACTGAAACATTGGCCTTAAACGGCTCAGATTTATCTTTGGGTACTTCGTAATCATAAGGAAAATAATTGACCATTTCCTCAATCCGCACCGCATCTTTCTGTGGCAGAACATTGTTATTCAGCGATGCGCGCATGAAAGAATAAGACGAAGTATCAACATCCACCGAAAAAGTTGAAATAGGCTCTTCTTTCACCAGCTTGGTTGGGTTTTCCTTACTATCCTGAAATTTATCCCGACCTTCATTCTGATAATAATTCTGTCGCCAGTCATAATCAGGGTACGGAGCTATCATATTGCTGACAGGCATATCTGCCGAACCGGTAGCCACGCCTGGCGACATGGCATCAGCTCCATTTTCTGCAGGATAAAAAAATACCTTATTTTTTGCCATTTCCTGTTTAGGTGCAGGTTCATACGCCATTGCTTCTGCTGGTGGTGGAGGTTGCAACATTGCTACTGGTGCAGACGGAGATTGCACCGCAGAACTCTCTGCAGTCCACACCGATTTTTTATCAGCTATTACTTTTTCACCTGCATATTTTTCCTTCGTAAAAATAGTATCCTTTGATACATCTCCTTTATAAGATTCCTCACTTGCTGGTTTCGGCAATAAATCGCGTGATAAATAAGTGCTATTCATAAGTGTAACTGCCAACAGGCTCACACAAACCCCACCAGCTAATATATATGCTTTTCTCATGTTAAATTCTCCTATCGTATTTATAAAAGCAGAGCGAACTGCATCTATAAGACGAACCATAGGAGATATTCCTTGGTGAGATTTTGCATGTTTTTTTTCAAATTCCGCCATAGCCTTGGAAATAGCGAGGTTTTTAGCCACTTCTGATGGCTCAGGTGGCTTGCTATTTTTCAGCAGATTTTCTATTTCATCCCAATTATCAGTCATTATATCCCTCCATACCGACGAAAGTCGGTATCAAGTTTTTCTACTGGATCCCGTGTCAAGCACGGGAATTGTTTATCAGTCATTGTAACTACCTATTGCATTTTTCAAATATTTACGAATTTCATGCATCCGCCAAGAAATCGTTGATTCGGCGCAACCTAATATTTTCCCTGCTTCAGCATGGCTTAGTTCTTCCGTAAGCACTAAAAGAGCGGTTTCCTTCAATGATTGCTCCAAATTTCCAATCGTTCGGTAAAGCCACAATAATTTTTTATCTGAATCGTTTTTATCGCTTTGTTCATTTTTTTCTAAATCTATATAGTTGCTTTCCAACTTACGGTGATTACTACGTTTTTTCTGGTAATCATGGCAGGAATTAACCACCACCCGATAAAGCCATGTGGAAAAGCTGCTTTTACCGTTAAAACTCTGCAATTTGTGTACTAACCCCACACATACCTCCTGTGCAATATCCTCTGCATCCTGCGCCTGCCCGGTAAATCGATAAGCAACGCGGTACATCATACGATAATGCTGATCCAACAATTGACGAAAAGCGGCAGCATCGCCTTTTTTTGCCAATTCTATTATTGTTAGCTCATTATTCATTACGACTCACTTATTAGACGAACAGCTAAGCAGGTTCCTTGGGTAAATCAGCAGTTTTATTTTTAGAAGTAATAATAATTACAACAGTATTTGCCATTTTATCATGCCAGCCCTGCTTGCGTTTATTAAAATAAATCCAGATAATACCGAGGAAAAACACCACGCACGATGGTATATAACCAAGTGCCCTGATAATAATCTGCCGGTTGGTCATTGGCTTCTCTGTTTCAGCATCAACAACTTTGAGCCGTAGCAACATCTTTCCAGGAGTTGCCGACCAGATTTTCCAGCAGATAGCCGAAGCCGCAATAAGTAAGACTATTTGCAAGGTTGAACTTAGCAAAAACTCATAAAGCTTTCCAGATTCGATCAATAATTTCTTGAATTCTGTATACTTGGATTGTGGATCTGGATTGTTATGAATAGCTGAAAATTCTGCCTCGGTAATTTCTCTGACTTGAACCGAGTATTTCAGTATCAACTCTATAATAGGAGAAATAGTAAACATGGCAATGAAAGTGTCAATTGTAGCTGCAAATGCCCTGCGGTTCAGGCTTGCATATTTCTTATACTTCTCATCAATCTTTCTTGGACGAATTCGCAAAAATTCCATCAAATCAAAAGGCTTTGCTGAACTATCTTTTTCTCTCATAAACACAGCCTTTTTAAAGATGACACTTGCTGACGTGGCAAAGTAACAATATCAATCGGTTTTTTCATAAAATTCTTTAGTGTATTAACAGTTTCCGCAAGTGACACAGTGCTATTTTCTGATTCATTGACTATAACAGCGTGCAACTTGATATTACTAGCTATGAGTGTGTGTACAGCAGTTAAAGTATGACTTATTGAACCTAAATAACTACCAGTTACCAATATTATTTTCCAATCTTTTAATTCAGCCATCAAATCAAGCACTGTATATTTATCATTAAGTGGAACACAAACCCCGCCTACTCCTTCCACCAACAAAATATCAGCGTCAAATTCCTCATGTTTTTTGCAAAAATTCACCAGTTCTTCAAACGATATATTTTCCCCTTCCTCCCCCGCTGCCATATTCGGCGAAAGTGGAGCGGTAAATCGCCACGGTGAAATCTTTGCGACATTTTCTTCAGTAACTTCCTTCCCTAGACTTTGCAGAATAAGCGCGCTGTCACTTCGCCTATCACCAGAATCATAACCACTAATAACAGGCTTTAACGCCACCACTTTTTTCCCATCCGCTATTAACTCGCGGCAAAGTGCAGTAGTCACAAAGGTTTTGCCAATTTCAGTTCCGGTCGCTGTTATAAAAAATTTATCCATCACTAGATTTCCTTAATTAGATGGCTTACCAATAACCATGGTCAGCACATTCCATTTAAGCGGATACTTACCGTCTTTCAATTTATAAGCTTTTTCAAGTTTTTTTAATTGCGCCGGGGTCATAAGCCCTTTGCGCCTGCCTGTTAATTTATTGCTGGCACCGATATTCTTTACAGAGCGCATCAACGATAAAATATCATCGTAATATTCTATATATGTCTGTTCATTACCCACCTCAAGCATCATCCCACCCATATGTGCCGTCTGTAATAACAAATATCCTGCTTCCACAAACTTGCTGATATGTGGTTTGGAATCAACAGCCTTAAATGCTTCTTCCAATTCGCTTAAAGTTCCATCTACAAAAATAGTGATAACTGCTGTTCCCTGCGGTTTAAGCACTCGTAATATTTCTTTTATAGTCACTTCGGGTTTTTCCACCCATTGCAGGGCAAGTGATGAAAAAACAGCATCCACGCTATCATCTTTGATTGGGAGAAAACTAGCATCAGCATTTATTACAACGGTATTTTTGCCAGCAGCCACAGCGCACATGCCATAAGAAATATCGATCCCGATAACTTCCCAGTTCTTTTGTTCAATAGCAAATTCTGCAGTGCCGCAGCCTAAATCCAGAACCTTCGCTTTTCCAGGGAAATAATTAGTCGCGATCTTTGCAGCTTGTTTTCGTATGGTTTCCTGTAATTTTGCATTTTTATCATAATTAGCAGCAGCCTGATTAAAATTTACTTTAATTATTTTCTTATCAAACATGCAGATATTCTTTTATATGGAGTTTGACTAATTCACTATCATGCCAGTGCGGGGCATGTCCAGCGTTAGGAAAGCTTATGCATTTCGCTTGCGGAATAGTCTTTATAAACTCTACACTCTGTGCGTGGTTCACAACCGCATCCTGCTCGCCGTGCAACAATAAACTTGCTGGAAAATTGGCAAAATCAAGCTCGTTACAGCTGAAACCATCCAACATATCAAGCCAATGCAGCCAATTTTTCTCCATAACAACCGTATTATTATAATTCTCTAGCCTATTTTTGATATATTCAGAGCTTTTATCGCCGATAATAATCAATTCCCATGCTTTTTTTAGTGTTTTTGGTGCATTTTTGGCATAATTATCCCTGAATTTATCAAATTGATCGCGTGGCATTCCCATTTTTAAATTATCATTACGCACAAATTGAAATGGCACACCAATAAGAATCAGTTTTTTAGGTTGCATTAAACCAGTGGCAATAGCCCGAACTGCCAACTGACCACCAAGCGACCAGCCAATAATAGCATCATGCTTTTTCGCTTCCTCAGCAATGCCCGTCAGCGCAGCATCTATGGTTTCATAATCTGCATAATCAAAATGCGTGGCATTTGGGGCTATATCAGCGAGTGCGTCATGCGGTTGCCCCCATCCGCTTAAAGTAAGTATTTTCATGATTTACTAGCCATTTCCGTAAAAATTGGCAGTTTTTTGAGTACATCACACAATTTTTCAATCTGTTCTTTTGTATGCAGCGCAGAAAACGTAAAACGTAACCTTGCCGTATTTTCTGGGACAGTTGGCGGACGGATTGCGGATACTAAGAAACCATTTTCTGCAAGTGAGGCGGAAGTGGCTGCTGCCTTTTTATTTTCACCTAAAACCAGCGGTACAACGGCACTTTGCGCTTCCGGCAACCCAATAATCTGGGTAAATAATCTAGCATTTTCAAGTGGTTTGTGGCAGAGTTCTGGCTCCTCTTTCATAATTTTCAATGACTCTATTGATGCTGCCAGACTCGCTGGTGGAAGCCCCGTAGAAAAAACTAGGCTGCGTGCCGCATTCTTCAAATATTCCACCAGGGTTTTTGAACCACAGACATAACCACCATAACTCCCTGCTGCTTTAGAAAGAGTTCCCATTTTGATAATCCCCTCTCCCGCTTGCGGGGGAGGGTTAGGGAGGGGGTAAAAGCCATGCGCCCCATCCGTCATTAACCATGCGTCAAATTCCTTAGCCAGTGCCGATAATTCCGCAAGCGGAGCAATATCACCATCCATGCTGAACACTGTTTCAGTTACAATCAGGCAGTTCTGATATTCCACACGGTTAGCCTCAAGCAACATCCGCAAATGTGCAACATTATTATGAGCAAAGCGGAGCATAGTAGACCCAGATAATTTTCCACCGTCAATAATGCAGGCATGTGCTAATTTATCAGCAATAATCAGGTCATTTTTACCAACCAGCGCAGGAATAGCGCCTATATTTGCAAGGTATCCACTCCCGAAAACACAAGCTGCCTGCACATCATAATATTCCGCAAGCAACTCTTCCAGTTCGCTGTAAAGTGGGCATTCACCAGTTACCAATCGTGAAGCCCCTGCCCCTGCCCCATATTTTTGTAACGCAGAGGAAGCAGCAGCAATTACCCGCGGATGACCGGACAATCCCAAGTAATCATTGCAGCTAAAAGAAACAAATTCCTTCCCACCACGCGAAATATGCACTCCACCATGGCGAAAACTTGGCAAAACTACACGTTTTTGCTCTTTTGCTAACAATATTTGCAGTTTTTGTGTAAGTATTTCGTCTAATTCTGGCATTTTTTTATATCCAACTGAATATTATCGTCCGTATACAAGGTGATAGACAATAACTGCTAATTTTGCTAGCATAAACACATATATTTTGTGCTTAAAGGAATTTGTTATGCATATCAACTTTTCCAGTGCTGATAAAAATTTTATAAAAACTGAGGTAAGCAGCGGAACTTATATTAGTGAGGAAGAGCTTATACGTGTTGCTGTACAACATATGAGGGAAGAAAAAGAGCAAAAACAACGTTTTTCTGAAGCCGTAGCTAAAGGCACACAAGCTATAATGCGTGGTGAAATAGTTTTGCTAACTTCTGATTTACTCAGAGAGATAAAATTAGAAGCAATCCATAAAGCCAAAAACGATAGCCCTTACAGCACTACAGATGCCATCCCCAAAACCACTTAAACTTATAATATCTTTGCCAGCCAAGGACGATTTAAGGGATATTGCTCAATACACCATTACCAACTACGGTGAGAAGCAAATGGATATTTATTTGCAAACACTATATGATGCTATGCTGTTGCTTACAGAAAATCCTAACATTGGTCATAGCAGAGAGGATCTGTTAGAAAATTATCAAATACTCAATGTAGAAAATCATGTTTTAGTTTTTACTATTCAAGAAAGCAGTATAATAATTGTTAGAATCATTCACCAAAGCAGAGATATTTATAAATTATGAAACTCGTACTTGTAACAGGAATGTCAGGTGCTGGAAAAAGTATTGCCCTGAAAACTCTGGAGGATTCCGGGTTCGAAGCAATCGACAATTTGCCTTTGGCGTTTCTTCCATCGGTAATAAATTCCGGCATTTCTTCTAAGAATTTAGCGATTGGCAGCGACATTCGCAGCCGTGATTTTTCCATCGAGAATTTTATAGATGTAATATCAGAATTTAAAAATAACCCTGACATTGATTTTAAAATTTTATTTCTGGACTCTGATGATGAAACCTTGCGTCGTCGTTTTACTGAAACCCGCCGCCGGCATCCACTCGCTCTTGATAGAACAGTTCTTGATGGCATTCATCATGAACGCTCACTCATAAGCAAGTTAAAAGAAAAAGCGGATCTACTGATTGATACCAGCGAAACCGAGGTTGCCGATTTGCGCAATATAATAATAAGCCATTTCGCCCAGAATGAGCGCACTCTTTCCGTCGTTCTAACCTCGTTTTCCTTTAAACTGGGCATCCCCCGCGAGGCAGATATGCTATTTGATGTGCGGTTTCTAAGAAATCCGCATTATGATTCGGGTTTGCGCCAGCTTACAGGGCTTGATGCAGAAGTAGGTGAATATATAGAATCAGACATAGATTTTGCTGATTTCTTTAAAAATATGACAACATTAATATCGCAGCTACTCCCTCGCTATCTGGAAGAAGGCAAGAATTACCTGACCATTGCCATAGGCTGCACCGGCGGTCGCCATCGCTCAGTTTATACGGTTCAGAAACTAGGAAATTTTCTTGAGCAGGCTGGATATAATATAACCCTGCGTCATCGGGATTTGGAATGACTATATTTATATTATCAAACCGAAGTTTGATTTTGCTCTTTTTTAGCACTAGCTGAAATATGTGGTGAGGAAAGAGTACCAAGAGATGAATACGCAGAATCGCTGTTTTGCAGAGAAGATGTTTGTCCTCTGGATTTATTCAATAATTCAGTTCCTATTTTGCGCAGTTCTATCAACGCTGGCATATTTTTTCCATCATTCAAATCAATATGTTTTGCGCCTGATTTATCAACCAATATATCAAATTTTATATCACTACCAACAATAGTGACCATCTGCTCTTTTCCGTCAGTACGAAGATATTTTCCATGCTCATCAGCAACAGACACATGAGTAGCTTTTCCTGTTCCATCAACTTTGATATGCATTAAACTAGGTATCTTATCCAGAGGTTGTATCTTTTTATTGCCATCCGCATCAACATAAATATTACCACCATTAGAATCTATACGCACCTTATTATCCTTAGATTTTTTAGACTGTACATCTTGTTGTACGTCAGGTACAGGAACTGTCGGGGTAGTCGGCTGTATTTCCTTAGAAGGCCCTGTTGATTTCGATGGTTCGTCTTTGTTCTTGAACATCCCGCTGAACATACCTGTATCTTTATCCATGATAAACGCTCCGCCTAACAAAGCACCAATCGCAATCAGCGACGGCCATATAGAACCGCCTTCCATTCCAAAAACGGCTAATAGAGCAACTAACCCGCCCATCAGCAAGCCTTTATTATCACCCAGCCAGCCACCAGTTTTATCATCCAGCGTTTTCCCTGCATCTTTTACTGTATCTATTGCTTTTCCCGCATATTCCTTGCCTTTATCATAGGAATTGCCAGCCCATGATTTAGTTTTATCCCACCATGATTTATCGCCATTAATAAATGAGTCAGCCTTATCACGAGCCTCATCAGCCAATTCCCCAACCTTTTTGGTTGTTTTCTCAGCCAACTCTTTTGTACTTTCTAACAATGTTTTGTCTTCTCCCATACCTATTTTCCTTGAGTATTAGCGCGAGCAAATTCAAGAAGCACATTTGGAATTGAATGATTTGTAGCACCATCAGGTGTCAAAGTTACACCACTTCCTCCAGATTTTTTCTTCAATTCATCAGCCTGCTCTTTGGCTCTTTGTTCCTTGTAATCTTCTGATGCAACATATCCATTCAATGAATTATCCACAAAAAGCTGCTCTGATGTTTCTCCAGTTTTCTCTGTCTTTACGTCTTTTCCCTGCTCTAGGCTTTTATCCTTAGTACTATTTTTCATTACGTCTTCTACAGATTCCCTCAATTTTTTTAAATCAGCCTGAACTGATTCTTCGCCGAGTTCAATATAGCTACCTGAGTCATTTTTCTGGATTTTAAAATTTACTGGATATTTAGGCGACATTTTTACAGGTTTAGCTTCTCCGTCACTTTTATCTATTAAAGCAACCTCAGCAACTGAGGCAGGCCCATTACCTGCTCCAGAATTAATTGTAATCTGCATTAGCTCAGCTATATTAGCAGGTACTCCTTGAGAAATAGGTACATTATTACCATCCTTATCAACATAAATAATGGTAGTTCCTGAAGGATCGAGTTTTACTATTTGCGAATTCAGTTCTTTTTCTACTTTTGGTGCTGGCGCGGAACCTTTTTCGCGCATTTTCTCTTGCCCTTTTTCCTTTTCCGGTTCCTTTTTATCAGAATAAGCATCAGATGCAAAATTACCAAGCATCACACCGCCAATAGCCAACACAACCAAAGCAACAATACCAAGAATCCCGCCTTCGAGCCCACCTCCCATCGCCGTACCAGCCCATAGCCCAGCAGCAAGCCCAGCAATCGCACCCCAGCGTATACCGCCTTTTTTCGGATCAAAGAACGCTGAACCTATAGTGCCGAATATACCTACGCCATCCTTCGGAAGCTCCGGCTCAATAGCCTTATAAGCCTTTTCAATCTGACCATCCATAATAGCTGCAGGAACTAATTCATTAGCAGAAGTCTTAACTTTATCTTTTACCGAAACTCTAAATTCTTCATAAGCAACACCAATTTTTTTATTAATACCCTCCATACTCAATTGAGAATCAAATTCTTTCTTATATTCTTGAGCTGTAATAACACCATCAATAAACTTTGGGAGATGCTCTTGATGCGCTTTTTTAATAGCATCGAAAATTCCCGGATGAATTTCTGGATGTTTTGCCTTTGCAGCATCAACAGACTTTAAAAAAAATTCATCGCACTCGGCAAATTTTTTGCGAACTCCTCCATCAATGAGTCTGTTTTTCTCATCTGTAGAAAGCTCTGCTTTTATCTGTTCTGCCATAATATTACTAAATAAAGCCAAAATATTATTATCCTAGCCTAAAGCTACCTAAATTAAGGATATTTCTCAAGTTAAGCTTTTGTTACAGCTTATCTGCAAATTATTACAATTTCCCTAAACTCAGCAAACCACTGATAATTAATAGAATTTTATCAGGATGGAGGCAGCTCCACAAAATCTGCCAGTAATTTTTTCTTTCCAGCCTTATCAAAGCTGATTTCCAGTGTGTTGCCGCTAATGGTTAATATATAGCCATAACCGAACTTCTGGTGGAAAATGCGCTGCCCCTTTTTAAACTTACTTTCTTCGTCATTGCGAGACGAAGCCGAAGCAATCCGGTCATTAGTCTTGTTTTTCTGGATTGCCGCGTCGGCGTTGCCTCCTCGCAATGACGAGCTTGAACCGCTAGAAGCTAGAATATCCGCCACCTCCTGCCCCCAGTTTTGCAGACCATTCCTCGCCATATTAACCACACCACCGCCCAGTTGCTCAACATTATCGCTGGGAATTTCACCAATAAAACGTGAAGGAACACTGCTTTGCCACTGGTTATAAATCCTGCGGTTGGCGGCGTACGAAATATATAATTTTTTGCGGGCGCGGGTAATCCCCACATAAGCAAGGCGGCGTTCTTCCTCCAACCCCTTCGCTCCCGACTCATCAATCGCCCGCTGGTGGGGAAATACACCCTCCTCCCATCCCGGCAGGAAAACCACATCAAACTCTAGCCCTTTAGCGGCATGCAGCGTCATCAGGCTTATCATATCGTTGCTATTATCGTTATTGGCAGCTTCGGTGACAAGACTCACATGTTCAAGAAATGCATTTATACTCTCAAACTCACCAATAGCCCGCGTAAGCTCCTTTAAGTTCTCCAACCTGCCCGCCGCTTCCGGAGTTTTTTCCTGCTGCCACATCTGTATGTATCCGCTTTCTTCAAGAACCAGCTCGGTAACTTCACCCAAGGTCAAAGTTGTAAGCTGCCCGCGCCAGCGTTCGCAGTCACTGATAAATTTCTGCAAAGAAGCTCCCAGCTTGCCTTTAATAGCTCCGGTTTTCAGCAGATTAATAGTAGCGTTGTAAAGCGAACTATTCAGCGAGCGGGAGGTGCTATGCAATTGCTGCATCGTCGCCTGCCCAATCCCGCGCTTTGGCGTATTTATGATACGCTCAAACGCTAAATCATCCTGCGGCACGGCGAGAATGCGTAGATAAGCGACTGCATCGCGGATTTCCTGCCGTTCATAAAAACGCAGTCCGCCAATTACACGATAAGGAACGCCGAGAGTCAAAAATCGCTCCTCAAAAGCGCGAGTTTGGAAACCAGCGCGCACCAGAATTGCCATATCTTTAAGGCTGGTTTTCTGACGCTGCAAGTTTTCCACTTCATCACCGACAAACCGAGCTTCCTCGCCCTCATCCCATACCGATTTCAGGCGGATTTTCTCGCCATCCTTAACCGGAGTCCATAAAGTCTTGCCCAAACGCCCGCGGTTATTGGCAATAACGCTGCTCGCTGCCGCCAAAATATGTGGCGTAGAACGATAATTACATTCAAGGCGGATAACTTTAGCATCCGGATAATCTTTTTCAAAACGCAGGATATTGCCAACTTCCGCGCCACGCCAGCTATAGATTGATTGGTCGTCATCCCCAACGCAGCAGATATTTTTATGATAGCTGGCAAGCAGGCGCAGCCACAGATATTGCGCCACGTTAGTATCTTGATATTCATCCACCAGAATATATTTAAAACGGCTGGCAAACTCGCGCAGCACTTCAGGAAAACTGGTAAAAAGCGTGAGCATATGCAGGATTAAATCACCAAAATCAGTGGCATTCAGGCTGCGTAACCGTTGCTGATAAAGCTTGTAAACATTTACGGCATGTCCGGCTGCCAATTGCAAATCTTTAGTATTGGTAATTTTGTCAGGAGTTAAACCCTGATCTTTCCAAGATTGGATAATTGCCAGAAATAATTTTGGTGGCAGTGACTTATCATCAATCTTCTGCTCGGCAAGAATGGTTTTCAACAAGCGCAACTGGTCATCAGTGTCCAGAATTGTAAAGCTGGAAGCAAGCCCGATTTTTTCAGCATGTCGGCGGATAATTTTCGCGCCAATTGAATGAAAAGTACCCTGCCACAATGCTTGCGACGAGCCGGTCAGATGATTTACCCGCTCTGCCATTTCCCTTGCTGCTTTATTGGTAAAAGTCACTGCTAGAATTTCACCAGGGTAAGCAAGGCGGTTAGTGAGTATATAGGCAATGCGCGTGGTAAGAACCCGCGTCTTGCCAGTCCCTGCGCCGGCCAGCACCAGCACCGCTCCCTGCGTCGCTTCAACCGCCTCACGCTGCTGCTGGTTGAGAGCAGAGGTAAGCGGGCTTTCCGTTTCCATAATTTCCAAAGGCATATGCTCTACGGTAGTGAGAGCCATAATGGCAATATATCATTCATTTGCAGAAAATGTATAAAAGCAAAACCAGGAAACGGCAGAAAAAATATCGCGGCATCAAAAATGGTCTTGCGGATAAATTTAGGTTTGGCATCCGCCTGCTCCGGCTCATTCCATAGCTTGAAGTTTGGTATCCAGCGCGGCACTTCCTGCTGATATTTTATATATGGTTGACCAAATTTATTTTCAAGAAACAGCTCTTCTTTTCCAACCACCACTGGATAATACAACATAAAAGCAGCCACTAAAATAGCCGTAATAAATAGCATTCCCGATTGCAGGCCTATTCCAACCATTGCTATGAATGAAAACACATAAAGCGGGTTGCGTACTACTGAAAACACGCCAGAACGCACCACCTCGTCATTCTTCCTTCCGCCAATAAAAACGGATGAATAAACCCGCCCAAACGCTCCAAAAATAACCAATATATAGCCAATCCAGAACAAGATATCACGGATAAAGCTTCCCTGCGACAACATTGGTTCACTAATCATAAGCAGAACAGCCAATATAACAGCAAATATCCGGCTGTGGAATTGACGAGCCTTGAGTAACGGATGATTATTCATAGATTTCCTGATAATTATTATAAGAATGCAGCATAATAGCTACATTATTCATTTTGAAAAGCATGGATTATTTATTTTTTGACTTATTAATATTTTTTTACTATTATAAGAAAAAGCTTAACTAAGAAGAGTATAAATAACTATGATGTTTTCCTGGGCAAAAAATACAGTGAATAAATCCACCCCATCCATAACTCTTATAGATTTGGATAGTTTTCTTGATAATGCTAATAATAATCAACCTAAAGAATGGTCGCTAAACGCAGATATCCTTCTCAAATTTACTATTAGGGAGATTAAGGAGATTAAAAAGCATCCTGACACAGAATCAATAACCATTGATACGATAGAAGCTTCTGTCGATAAAGTTGTAAAAGATTACGCAAGACCTGATAAAAAACCAACAGCAAGAGAAATCTCTGACGTAAAAGGTTATATGAGGGAAAAATTCAAGTTGTCTGCTAAAAAATCTATATCAGATAGCCAGCCAAACGGGGTCCTTTACCGCTAATAACCACTGTTAACCCATGGCCTATCACCACGATAATCACTACTGCTTTCAATCTGCGTTTCGCCATTATGAAAGCGCAGAGCCGTAGCCGCTTTCTCCTGTAAATATTCTGCGTCAATAAGCAACGGAACTGCCGCACAATTATCTATGTCTCCCAGATAATTCCTGGAAATAACAATATCGGGAATATCTGTTAATTCGTCATTGCGAGCCACATATTCTTTGTGGCGAAGCAATCCATTTTTCTTTATCTCGCTGTTTTTCTGGATTGCTTCGTCGGTTTCACCTCCTCGCAATGACAAGGGGAACAGACAACTATTCTCAATTTCTTTCTTGCCTTTGGTCACTACTATTTTCTTACCATAAGCATTCATCACACATTTATATTTATCGCAGCTCCCAATATTTTTATCCAGATCGTCAAGCTGTGCGGCGTTTTCCTGTCCATGCGCTCGAAGCCACACCTGCCCATCAAAACTATCTTCTTTGCCACGCAGGAAAACAAACCTGCCATCATCAAGGCGTAAGGCAACCTTGCTGGCATCCGAACTTATCAATAAATCATATGGCTTATGCAGCCCTATAGTTGCAACCCCGATTATTGCCAGTGGAATACCAAGTAACCGCCATTTATGCTGCCAGATACACAGCCACAACCCACCAGTTATAAACAACAATAACCCATAAAAATGCGGCGATGGCAGTGCGATGGAAGCATAGGGAAGCTCTGCAAAAAACCTTGCTCCTTGCATCATAAAAGAGATGCCTTGATCCAAGACAATAAGCGGATAATATTCCAGGTTAAACGGCATTGCCAGAAATACAATTACCGCTGCTGGCATAATCCACATGGAAACCAACGGCAAGAGCAGCATATTGGCGGCAATTCCCCACAAGGTAAAACGGTTAAAATGGTAAATAACCAGAGGCGTGGTAGCAAGAGTGGCAACCAGCGATGTCAGCATTATGCCAAAGAAATAAATCCATATACGGCGCGTAAACCCTATATTATCACTATATAACGCGCCACCATAACGCTCATAAATGGTAAGAATCGCAAGTGTCGCTGCGAAAGACAGTTGGAAGCTCGCTCCAAGCAGCGATTCCGGTTGCCATAACAGCACAATAACTGCCGCCCACGCTAAGGAAAAAACGCTGATGCCGGAACGGTCGCATAATATAGCCAGCATCACCACCGCCACCATGACAAATGAACGCACGGCAGGTACAGGGTATCCCGCCAGCAACAGGTAAATAAACGAGCTTAACAAGGCGACAAAAGCAGCTATTTTCTTTACAGAAACACGCAACGCCAACGGTGGATAAAGCGTAAGCAAAAACCGCACAGTGACAAACACCAGCATTGCCGCCAGCGACATATGCAAGCCGGAAATAGAAAGCACGTGGTAAATTCCCGATTCGCGCATAACATCGGCTGTATCCTTTGCTATTCCTGACATTTCGCCAACCATCAAAGCCGAAGCAACCCAGCCATTTTCCGGCGACATAGGTGCAAGAATGCGCTCTGTAAGTGCTAAACGCTTGCCATTCAGCCAATCATCAAAATCATTTTCTCTGGCTTTTTCCAGAATTACAGGTTGTCTTGGCGAATAGCCAACCGCGCCAAGTTGCTCATAATAAAACATCCGGGAAAAATCATAAGCCTTGGGCAGAACCGGAGTGGGCGGTGGAAACAGCGTGGCATTCAGCTGAATTTTATCGCCAATATTCAACCCCTCTTCCACTTTCTTTAAAGAAACGCTGATGCGCTTTGGCGTTTCGCTTTCCTCAAACCCATCAATCTCCACATTGCTGAGTATCAGTTTTTCGCCTTTTTCCCGAATCTGAATATCATCAATATTACCCTGCACCGACCGGAAAAACACTTCTTCCTGCAAAATTGGTGCAGCGGCTGATTGCGTGCTGATTTCCGCCCGTAATATTCCAAGGCTTACCAATAAACCCGCAATAAAAACAAGGCGACCCGCGCTTTTATTCCAAAACAATGCGGTGAGCAGAGCAAATAAACTACAAAACCCAGAAATAACCCATATATCCGGCTCATAAGGCAGCAAATAATATATGCCGATACCAATGCCAAACAGCACCGGAATCCATAATACAAGGCGATCATGCTCCTTTGAGAAAATATTAAATAAATTTTTCGGTTTATCTTCCATGCATTTTTCTAGCAAAATCAATAACTAAGGGCAATGACTTTTAACTGTCACAAAAGCTTAACTTTAAATGTAGTGAAATACTGGCAATATGTGTGGCGAAACCAAATGTTCTGAATAGAACATTATGAAAGCAAATATTATGAATAAAATAATAAAAATAGAAAATAAAGCTGGTGAAGATTTGCCAGGAGTCGATAATTTTAGCTTTGCAGACAAAGCCTACACCATACCATCTGGCAGTAAGTCTGATGAAATCAAACAGCATATAAACAATGCTATCGGGTTCGTTGACCATTTTAAAAGAGAAATTACCTTAATTGATACTGATAATAAGGTTGGGTTATCAATATGTACTAACTGTACACCAGAAGAGATTCTTACTAAATACCAAAAACTAGCTAAGCCTGATGGCATAGGTCGTTCTGCCTCTGTAACATCTTCGCCGACTTCCCAAATTATGTTTAAATAACAAGGTTAATAAAATGAGCAAGAAACAATATCCAAATCCAAGCCTGTATAATCCAGAGACACACGAGTATACTATACCTCAGTGTTCAACAACGGATATGAACGATCTAAAACTAAGAAAGTCTCTTGAAAACGCGCTAGTTATTGCCCAAGAAGAAAATGTCACGGTAACCTTTGTCCATAAAGGAAAAGATAAGAAAGGTACCGGAGCTTTCAAATTGAGAGTGTCACCGAACAACGAAATAGAAGTAATAGAACCAAAACCTGAAGGTGTTGGGCATAAAGCTGAGGTAAAATCACCGCAACCCAAAAAATCACTATAAAAAAACAGGAAAATTATGGAACAGCAAAGTCATTATAACGAAAATGAGCGAACCTATACCATACCAAAAGTTCCGGAAGGTGTTGATAGCACAACTCATCATATTAACCACATTAAAGAAGCCATAAAACTTGTTCATAAAAAAGTTGAACAAGGAGAAAACGGACAAATACTTCTTGATGGTGCAAATAAAGATCACCCATTTGTTGTTGAACAAGCCCATACTGTGCAACAAATTGCTGAAAAATATAATAGACGGCATCCTGGCACTATTGACCTTAGCAAGGTTACTGAAAATATTGAAAGTGTATCTGCTAAAAATCCACCCGGTGAAGGCAGGCAAGCAACAATCGCAAGCCCTACCCCCTACATATATCGCTAAACAGAAAGATAAATTATGAATTTAGGATCTGACTTTGATTATTCTACAAACACCATTACAATACCTGAAGGAAAGCTTAGCTCCTTAACCATAATATCAACAAAACTATTATCTGCTATAAAAAATGCCGTAGCAGTGGTTAATGCCGGTGAAATTGATGGGGTTGCTATATCACACAAAAGATCAGGAATTTTTCTTAAAGTGACAAAATCAGACCTTAAACCTGAACAACATGTAAAGCAACTTGTCAGTGATGTTTTGACACAGCTTAAATCACCTTCACCGAAAGATTTTGAAAATTTTAATAAAAAATTAGCGGCAGATGTCCAAAATAAAATAAAATTGGATGGAGAATCGTTAGAAATTAGAACTAACGGAGTTGGTTATACCAGACCTTGTACAAGCCGGGATAATAAGGCTGGAATGGAAAGATAAAAATGTCATTCGCTAATAAAATAGTTGGTTCAGGCAATATGCAGGTTCATTTTATAACCTGCAAGGATCTGTATGAGCGTGACTGTTTTTATTTTTTATCAGCATCGAGTGAAAAAATAAAAATGCTGAAAAAGGTCGCTGGCGGTGAGTTTGACCTGAATGATTACGGCAAAATCCTTGCATCCGGCTATGGTCTTACGCCTTCGGAAAATGTAAAAAATAAACTGCGCGATGAGTATGGATTTGACGCAAATACACTTCTGTAGTATCTGCTGTCATTCTGAGTGTAACGAAGAATCTCCCTGAGTTTTTTAGTTAAGATACTTCGCTCACGCTCAGTATGACAATGCACCCCCTAACCCCTAATCACTCATCCCTCTCTATGACCGTAATAACCCGCTTCGCCCCATCTCCCACCGGTTTTCTGCATATTGGCGGCGCGCGCACTGCCTTATTTAACTGGCTATACGCCAAGCACCATAATGGCAAATTCCTGCTGCGGATAGAAGACACTGACCGCGCCCGCTCAACTCCAGAGGCAACCCAAGCAATCATTGACGGCATGAAATGGCTGGGTTTGGATCATGACGGCGAGATTGTTTATCAATTCGCCCGCACACCGCGCCACGCCGAAGTAGCACACGAACTGGTTAAAAACGGCAAAGCCTTTTATTGCTACACAACTCAGGCTGAACTTGAAGAATTCCGCACTAAAAATCCTAATGCAAAATTCCGCAGTCCTTATCGTGATGCTAATAAAAATGCGCCTGCCGGAGTTCCGGCAGTTGTGCGCCTGAAAGCCCCCCTTGATGGTGAAACAACCGTGGATGACAAGGTGCAAGGTACGGTAAGTGTTAAAAACAGCGAGCTTGATGATATGGTGCTTCTGCGCTCCGACGGCACACCAACTTATATGCTCGCAGTAGTAGTTGACGATTACGATATGGGAATCACCCAGATTATCCGCGGTGATGACCACCATACCAACAGTTTCCGCCAACTTTTAATCTATCAGGCGATGGGCTGGGAATCTCCGAATTTCGCACATATTCCGCTGATTCATGGCGCGGATGGCACAAAACTTTCCAAACGTCATGGCGCGCTCGGCGTTGGTGAATATGAAAAAATGGGCTATCTGCCGGAAGCCCTCCGTAATTATTTGCTGCGTCTCGGCTGGTCGCATGGCGATGATGAAATTATCAGCACTGAGCAGGCAATCGAGTGGTTTGATTTAGATTCCGTAGGTAAATCGCCATCACGCTTTGATTTCGCCAAACTGGAAAATCTCAACGGTCACTATATGCGCGAGGCAGACGACGCGCTGTTGGTGGATTTAGTGGTGAATAATGGGCAGTGGACAGTAAATGGTGAGCAAAAAAATATACTAATCAAAGCCATGAATGGCTTAAAGCAAAGGGCGAAAACCATTGTTGAACTTGCTGAAAATGCTGCTTTTTATATCGCAACAAGACCTTTGCAATTGGATGAGAAAGCAAAAGCAATTATTGATAAAGGCGGGCGGGAAATAATAACAGGCATCCTGCCCGAGTTAGAAGGGCAAACCGCTTGGAATCATGATTCATTGCAGCAGCTTTGCAAGGATTATGGTGATAAAATCGGACAGAAATTAGGCAATGTAGCCCAGCCACTGCGCGCCGCAATATCAGGAAAAACAACGTCTCCCAGCATCTTCGAGGTAATGGAAATACTAGGCAAAGAAGAAATTATTGGACGACTTAAGGATGTGTGTTAGAATGCCATAAAGATTAATGGAGTAATTTTTATGAATAATTTTGATTTTTCTAACCTTTCGGTGGGTGAGCGAATAGATCTTGCGCAAACTCTTCTTGATAGTGTTCAAGGAGAGATTTCCGAACCTAAAATCAGCGAGGCATGGCAACAGGAAATTGAAAAACGAGCATCTGAAATTGCTTCTGGTGCAGTGAAAACAGTGCCTTGGGAAGATGTGAAGAAAGAACTGTTTTCCGGTTTATAGATGACTGAAATATTATTCCACCCTTCTGCGATTGTTGATATAAGGTTATCACAAGATTGGTATAGTAAAGAAAGCAAAGTAGCATCTGACAGATTCGCTACATCAATAATAAAAACTATCAAAAACTTAGAGAAATTTCCATATTCCTATCCAATTTGCTTTTCCAATATCAGGCGTATGATAGTGCATGGATTTCCATATAATATTTACTATCAATTTGATAATGATAGAATTATAATACTAGCTGTTTCTCATGCTCATCGAGACCCAGTTTATTTAAATGATATAATTAAAATAAGAAAAAGCTAACTAATTGGATTAAATAAATGACCATTCGCCCTATAATAATCGCGCCGGATCCACGGCTAAAAACCAAATCGTCTATTGTCGAAACCATTGATGATTCCATCAGTGAGCTGGTGCGTGATATGTTTGAAACTATGTATTATGAACGTGGCATAGGTCTCGCCGCCGTGCAGATTGGCATCCATAAACGGGTTCTGGTTGCGGATGTTGAGTGGAATGGCTCACGTTATGCCGAAGAGGAAGGTGCCGACGAAGAGCTGGTGATTGGCAAACAGCATGTTTTAATAAACCCGCAAATATTAAATGATTCCGGTGACGAACAATCCTATAAAGAAGGTTGCCTTTCATTTCCTGATCAATTTGCTGATATTATCCGCCCATCATCTATCCGCGTGAAATTTACTGATTTAGATGGCAAAGACCGTGAAGAAAGCTTTGATGGTTTACTTGCCACCTGTATACAGCACGAAATTGATCACTTGAACGGCATAACATTTGTTGATCATATTTCACCTGTTAAGCGTGATATGATAACCAGAAGACTGACAAAAATGAAAAAAGCCGGTGCATTCGACCATGATCATGACCATCATCATGTGCACGATGAGAATTGTAACCACGGTTAGGGGATAACGGATGACAGATGGCAGATAACGAAAAAGCAGAGAATTTGTCATCCGTCATAAGTCATCCGTTATCTATAGTATTTATGGGAACGCCAACGTTTGCATTGCCTGTTATTGAGGCTATTCAATCCAGTAAGCATAAGATTATAGCAGTATATACCCAACCTCCGCGCCCATCCGGACGCGGACAAAAAGAAACTCCATCGCCGGTTCATCAGTTCGCTCTGGAACATAATCTACCGGTTTACACGCCAACCAGCCTTAAATCTGTCGAAGAACAAAGCAAATTTGCTGCCCATAAAGCCGATATTGCCGTAGTAATTGCTTATGGATTATTATTACCCAAAGCCATTCTTGAGGCTTATCCGCATGGCTGCATCAACGTTCATCCTTCCTTACTTCCGCGCTGGCGTGGAGCTGCTCCCATTCAGCGAACCATTATGGCGGGCGATAAAAAAACCGCGATAATAATAATGAAAATGGATGAAGGTTTAGACACTGGCGATATGTTGCTCACCGAACATATTGATATTCCAGACGCAACCAATGCAGGGGAATTGCATGATTTGCTTTCTGGGAAAGCTGCCCCGTTAATTATGAAAGTATTAGATGAAATAAACTCTCTAACATCGCAAAAACAATCAGAAATCGGTGTTACTTATGCAAAGAAAATAAGCAAAGAAGATTGCATTATTGATTGGAAAAAACCCGCACAAGAAATTTATCAACAAATTCTTGGGTTATCGCCCGCGCAAGGAGCATGTTTCAGCTATAACAACGAGATAATAAAAATATTTGATGCAATAGTTGAGAAAACCACAACAACCGCAACAGCTGGTACAATTATTGATGATAAGCTCGGCATTGCTTGCGGAAATGGTATTTTACGACCGCTTATCCTGCAACGCCCCAACAAAAAACGCATGAGTGCTGATGAGCTGCTTCACGGCTTCAATATTCCGGTAAGAACCATTCTGGTATAAGTTCTTCCCTGACCTCTGAATCCCGAATCCTAACCTCTTTTTAGAAAGGAATCTCATCATCCATCAGCTCAGAAGGAGCTTTTTGTCCTTGAGCAGGTGATGATGCTTGCGAATAGCTCTGGTTATAATTTCCACCACCAGCATTTTCACCGCTACCTCCACCGCTTTTACCATCAAGCATGGTAAGAACGCTGCTAAAGCCTTGCAGCACAACTTCCGTTGAGTATTTTTCATGACCGTCTTTATCAGTCCATTTGCGGGTTTGCAGTTGTCCTTCAATATATACTTTTGCACCTTTTTTCAGGTAATTTTTAACGACATTAACCAGCCCTTCGCTAAAAATAACAACGCGGTGCCATTCAGTTTTTTCCTTGCGCTCGCCGGTGTTGCGGTCTTTCCAGCTCTCGGAGGTAGCAATCGCCAGATTAGCGATTTCGCGCCCATCCTGCGTTGAGCGAATTTCCGGATCACGACCAAGATTTCCAATAAGTATAACTTTATTAACGCTGCCAGCCATATTACTTCTCCAATGTTATTATTAATTAACAAGAGACTTCTGCACAATTCGTTTTTCGTCATTGCGAGCGACTGCAAGGAGCGTGGCAATCCAGTATCTTATATATTCATTCTACTGGATTGCTTCGTATTTTTCACAAAATACTCGCAATGACGAATTATGCAGAGGTCTTAATAATGCTAATCTACATAACTACGGTTTTTCTACAAGCTAAAACTTCTGGCGGAAAGTGCTTTGCAACTTGTCCGCCTGCCTCTATCATTAGGTATGGGAAAATCGTATAATCTGATATTTCATACGCATGACGTGCTGGTAATTGGTGCAGGCGGAGCGGGTCTACGGGCTGCGGTTGCCGCCAGCGAGGGCGGTCTTTCCGTTGCCTGCATTTCCAAAGTTCCGCCCACCCGCAGCCACACAGTAGCAGCTCAAGGCGGAATCAATGCCGCCCTTGGCAACCGAACGGAAGATGACTGGCAGTGGCATATGTATGACACGATACGTGGCTCTGACTGGCTGGGAGATCAGGATGCAATCGCCATGATGTGTGAGCGTGCGCCGGAAGCCATCATTGAGCTGGAACAAATGGGGATGCCCTTCACCCGTGATGAAAGCGGGCAGATTTACCAACGCGCCTATGGCGGGCAGAAAACCAATTTCGGCAAAGGCGGGCTGGCTTATCGCGCCTGCGCTGTGGCTGACCGGACTGGCCATTCCTTGCTGCATACTTTGTATACTCAGGCACTTCGCCAGAATGTTCAGTTCTTTATTGAATACACCGCTCTGGATTTGATTTTTGATGAAAACAAAAAATGTCTTGGGCTTCTGGCATGGCAGATGGAAACTGGTGAACTGCATGTGTTTCAGGCGCACACCACCATAATTGCCACCGGTGGTTTCGGACAGATTTACGCGGCAACAACCGCCTCCACCATCTGCACCGGCGATGGCAATGCAATGGTTTTGCGTGCCGGACTACCGCTGCAGGATATGGAATTTATTCAATTCCATCCAACCAGCTTATATAATACAGGTGTACTCATCACTGAAGGTGCGCGTGGTGAAGGAGCATATCTTAGCAACGCCAATGGCGAACGTTTTATGCAGCGTTACGCCCCATCTTATATGGAACTTGCCTCACGCGATGTAATCTCGCGCTCAATGGTGCAGGAAATACTCGCCGGAAATGGTTGCGGTGAAAAAAAAGATCATCTGCATTTACGCCTCGAACATTTGCCAGCCGAGTTGATTGATAGCAAACTACCTTCCATCAAGGAAATCGTCAAAACCTTTGCTCGCCTTGATATACATAAACAACCAATACCAATTATTCCCGCCGTGCATTACACAATGGGTGGAATCCCAACCAATATGCGTAGTGAAGTAATTAAATCCTGTGGAGCGCGAAGCACTAGCACAATATCTCCATCAGCAGATTCTGTGCAGCCTGACGGCTCACAGGATTATAAAATCGTTGAAGGTTTGCTTGCCATCGGCGAAGCTTCCTGCACCTCGGTTCACGGAGCGAATCGCCTTGGTTGCAATGCCTTGCTTGAATTGGTGGTATTTGGAAAAGCCGCTGGTGAATTGGCGGTAGAAACTATTGGAAATCAAACTTCACATAAAAAAATTACCGATAGCATGCTTGAGCAAGCATTGTCACGCTTTGACAAGCTGCGGAATACCACCGGCAATACCAGCCCTAATAAAATCCGGAAAGAACTGCAACAAACCATGCAACAGCACGGCAATATTTTCCGCACTAATGATTTGCTGGTTGAAGGAGTAAATAAGCTTTCCAAACTTTGGGAAATTGCAAAGAATGATATGAAAGTGGCTGATAAATCCCTTATCTGGAATAATGACCTGTTGGACGCTCTGGAAACTGATAATTTACTCCGATTGGCATCTGTTACCCTTACTTCTGCCCTGAAACGCACCGAAAGCCGTGGCGCACATTTCCGCGCTGATTTCCCGAAGCGAGATGATAAGAATTGGCTGGTACATAGCTTGGTTTCCATGAGTGAAAATGGCGAAATCAATCACTCCACCCGCCCAGTACGCCTTGAAAATGCTGAAAAAACAATATCTTTCCCGCCGGAAGAGCGGGAATATTAGTCATTTTTATGTCATTTTTATTGACAATATATACAATATGTATATATTATTGACATGTATGAATGGTATGAAGAAAAGCAACTGCAGAATATCAAAAATCACGGAATGGATTTTATTGACGCGGTTCAGATTTTTGATGGTAGACCAGCTTTTACGTACATTTCAGAACGCAACAACGAAGAGCGTTTTGTTACGGTCGGAAAGATAGATGGAAAACTATGGAAAGTAGTTTGGCAAAAGCGCAATAAGAAAAAACGTATTATTTCAGCACACAGAGGCAGTGATGGCACAGAAAGAAAATATAATGAACTATTCGGCAAAGGAAATTAAGCAACTGCGCACTAAGGGCAAAAGTAAGACCGATTGGCGCAAAATTGACTCCATGACCGATAAAGAAATTAAAAATGCTATTGCCCATGACATTGATAGTGCGCCAGACCCTTTTAATTGGGACAAGGTTATAGTGGAAGTTACACCACCTAAATCGCCTCTTTATATGAGGCTTGATGCCGATGTCCTAAACTGGTTTAAAGGGCAAGGTAAAGGCTATCAAGGTACTATTAACGCTGTTCTACGGTCTTATGTAAACGCTCAGCAACATAAGTAACCTGTGGTTTTATTCTCTACAACCACTGGACAGCGCGTAAATTTCCCTTATAACTAACCACCATTCACTAACCGCCAATCACTATTCACCACTATGCCCATAATTACCCTTCCTGACGGTTCAAAACGCGAATTTCCGAGTGCTGTAACAGGCGCGGAGCTTGCCTTGAGCATTGGTGCTGGGCTTGCCAAAGCTGCGCTGTGCGTGCGGGTGGATGGCGAATTGCGCGATATTTACCTGCCAATAGAAAACGATGCTAATGTCCAGATAATCACCGCCAAAGACGCTGACGGGCTGGAATTAATCCGCCATGACACTGCCCATATACTCGCCGAAGCAGTAAAAGAGCTGTTTCCGGAAACGCAAGTTACCATTGGCCCAGCGATTGAAAACGGTTTTTATTATGATTTTTCCCGCCCTACCCCGTTTTCCAGCAATGATCTGGAAGCTATTGAAAAACGAATGAAGGAAATTGTAGCGCGTTCTGAGCCTATCCGCCGTGAGGAATGGGATCGCGATGAAGCTGTAAAATTCTTCAAATCCATAGGAGAGCATTATAAAGCCGAGATTATTTCTGCAATTCCTGCCGACCAGAAAATTTCTCTATACCGTCAGGGCAATTTCATTGATTTATGTCGCGGCCCACACGCTGACTCAACCGCCAAAATCGGCACTGGCTTTAAACTTCTTAAAGTTGCTGGTGCTTACTGGCGCGGCAATTCCAACAACGAAATGCTGCAACGTATTTATGGCACAGCATGGGCTTCGGAAAAAGATCTGAAAGCCTATCTCACCATGCTCGAGGAAGCGGAAAAACGTGACCACCGCAAACTCGGCAAAGAACTTGAGCTATTCCACATTGAAGAACACACACCCGGAATGGTTTTCTGGCATGATAAAGGCTGGACGCTATACCGCACCATTGAAAATTATATCCGCAACAAGATCCGCGCAAATGGCTATATCGAGGTAAAAACCCCAATATTGGTTGATCGCAGCTTATGGGAAGCTTCCGGACACTGGGAAAAATTCCACGAAAATATGTTTGTGAGCAATTCCGACGAAGAGCGCACAATGGCAGTAAAGCCGATGAATTGCCCCTGCCACGTGCAGATTTTCCGTCAGGGACTCAAAAGCTACCGCGATCTACCGCTACGCATGGCAGAATTTGGCACTTGCCACCGTAACGAACCATCCGGCAGCTTGCATGGCATCATGCGCATTCGCGGCTTCGTGCAGGATGACGCGCATATTTTCTGCACCGAAGACCAGATAACCTCAGAAACCGTTGCTTTCTGCGATTTACTTAAAGATGTCTATAAAACATTTGGTTTTACTCAGGTAAGCGTAAAATTTTCTGACCGTCCCGCCAAGCGTGCTGGCACCGATGCAACTTGGGATAAAGCCGAAAACGCCCTGAAAGAAGCAGTAAATGCTGCCGGTCTGGAATGGACTTTGAATTCAGGTGAAGGTGCATTTTATGGGCCTAAACTGGAATTTGTGCTGCGTGATGCTATTGGTCGTGACTGGCAATGCGGCACATTACAAGTTGATTTCGTACTCCCCGAACGCCTCGATGCCAATTATATTGCGCCGGACGGAAGCAAACAACGTCCGGTAATGCTCCATCGTGCGATTCTCGGCTCGCTGGAACGCTTTATTGGCATTCTGATTGAAGAATATTCCGGCAAATTCCCGATCTGGCTTGCCCCTGTGCAGGTGGTTGTGGCAACCATTACCGAAGCAGCAGACGCTTACGCCGCAGAGATTTGCGAACTGTTAAAACAGGCTGGAATCCGCGCAGCACTCGACATTTCTAACAATAAAATCAATTATAAAGTGCGCGAACATTCCTTGCAAAAAGTTCCGGTAATGTTCGTAGTTGGGACAAAAGAACAGGAAAACCGCAGCGTCTCCATCCGCAGGCTTGGCTCAGAAAGGCAGGAATTGCAGGGTTTTGAAGATGCCAAGCACGCTTTATTGCTGGAAGCCGGAATACCGGATCAATGATTTCTTTCTTGATTTTCTGCGGATTTCAGCTATTAGGGTACAGCGCAATAAATTATTAACTTATTGCGAATATAATTGTTTTATTAGTTTTTATTTTATTAATTTTTACAGGAGGACTGTTTGAATAAACTGTTGTTAGACTTAGCATGAGTCGCCAAGATGAACCACGCGTTAACCGCGAAATCACGTCCACATCAATCCGCTTAGTAGACCAGAACGGTAACATGGTTGGTGTCGTATCCGTATCCGAAGGTATTTCCCTTGCCGAAAGAGCAGGGTTGGATTTAGTAGAAATTTCTCCGACAGCATCGCCGCCGGTTTGCAAGATTCTGGATTACGGTAAGTACCGTTATGAAATTCAGAAAAAGGCACACGAGGCCAAAAAGAAGCAGAAGGTCGTAGTTATAAAAGAAATAAAACTCCGACCAATGATTGACAAACACGATCTGGAAATAAAAATTCGCAATACACTATCTTTCCTTGAAGAAGGTGACAAAGTGCGTATCACTTTACGTTTCCGTGGTCGCGAGATGGATCACTCTGAGATAGGCATGAAGGTCATAAATCAGGTGCAAACAGCACTTGTTGAGCATGCAAAAATAGAGCAGTCCCCGCGCATTGAAGGCAAACAGATTTCAATGTTGGTAGGACCGAAATAGTGGATAGCAGTTAACGATTAATTAGCAAGTTAATGAGATGCGACTCCTTCTCCCTCTGGGAGAAGGAATTCGAGAATGACGCTAGTTAAACGTTAACTGCTATACCACCAAATCACTACGAATTCTTCTTCTTGCTACCGGAAAAATCGCTAAGATCCTGGATAATGCGAAGCTTGATAGCATTGCGGTCAGATGCTGGAATACCATAGCGAATAGCCAGCAAAGAATAATCTTCATCAGAAAGATTAATTGGAATCTGCACTGCTTCCTGATGCGATACAGGAAGTTCTATAATGCGGCGCACCACATCAGACAAACGCATTTCATTACGTATTGCCTCATCAATCACATGATTAGCAACACGCAGGTCGCATTCCACCGCTTCATTATCCATACCATTTACTGTTTTAGTCACTGTTTTAATCTCCTGTTTTAAATCTTTTAAATAGCCAGACGCATAATCAGCGCCAGCAACGCCATTAGTCCCAAATTTAGCTTCACTTGTGGTTGATGCACTCATTTTGCTTTTCTCCTCGTCGTTATCTTTTATTGTTTCTGTTATAGTTGTATCATGCTTTGCAATCACAGGCTCTAGCGGTGTTGGCTCAAGGTGCGGAAGTGGTATTACATCAAGCTTAACTGCTTTCCTTCTTGGAGAATCGAACCTGTCTTTATCGTAATCTGCTTCGATTTCTTTCTGTATAGCCTTCATTGTTTCGAGATTTTCTTCTTCGAATTTTTCTTCTTCCTTCTCTGTCTTTTCTGGTACGATCAGATCCGGCTCTGGCTGTTCATTCGCCGTCTCTTTTTCCTCTGATTCTTTTATTTCTTCTTTATCAGTTATTTCGGCAAAATCTGGGGTTTTATCATCCTTAACTTCCGATTTAAAATCCACCACTTGCGATTTACCGGAATAGGTAATCTCAGAAATATCGCTGGTACGGCGATAAATAGTAGCATAAACATCAACACTTCCATCAAGATAGGATTCAATCTCTATAGCATGTTCATTGCTGTTACTACCCAGTAAAGTATATTGGAATTCCTGACCAGAATGAGATCCATCACTGCCATCACGGAAATCAGATTTATGCAAAAATCCGCGCATACCCTGAATTTCTCGTTTATACCCACCAACCAGCCAGCCTTTTAATTCCGGCACATTATCCCGGCATTTAAAGGTAGTCATAGCTTCATCGGAGGTGATATTTTTTAACGCTTCGCTATCAAATAATTTGTTCCTGTCACTTATGGAAATTCGCCGGGAAATAGCAAGATATTGCTCGCCCTGTGCCTCAGCAACAATCATGGACACTTCAACATCTTTATCATTGCTAAGCACAAAAGACGTGAGAACATCCTGACCGAATTGATAGCTGTTAATTGCGGTTACCGTAAGCTTGCGTCCATTAAGAGCAACCTGTGGCACATAACCAAAACCGATAACGCTACCGATCTGCAAATCTTTCAAGCTAAGTTTAGCTGGCTGCGCTGATTTTTTTACCGGTTTCCAGAAATCTGTAATTGCTTCCAACATATATAATACCCATTTTTACCACAGTTTATTAGTTTCTATTCCGCATAATCCTGGCCTTATCTCTCTGCCAGTCTCGTTGCTTTATAGTGTCACGCTTCTCATACTGTTTTTTACCCATTGCCAGTGCCAATTTTATTTTCGCCAAACCGCGGCTGTTGAAGTAGAGCGACAGCGGCACCAGCGTCACTCCTTTAACTTTTAATCTTCCGAGCAACTTGCGTATCTGTTTTTTATGCAGCAGCAACTTGCGCGGACGGTTGGTTTCGTGGTTAAAACGATTCCCACCAGCATATTCCGCGATATAGGCATTAAACAGCCATATCTCGCCATCTTTCTCGCCGGCATACGCATCAGTTATCTGAACCTTATTCGCCCGTAGCGATTTAACTTCAGTTCCTGTTAACACAATACCCGCTTCAAATTCTTCTTCAACAGAATATTCAAAACGCGCTTTGCGATTTTGCGCAATACTAGAACTGGTTTTATTACTGCCAGAGCTTTTACCAGCTGTATTGTTTTTTACCGACTTTTTTTCCGACATGGAATCATTCCAATACGACTACTAATAAAGATGAAAAAATCTTTTATAGCAAGCGCAAATTATTTAATTTTTTTTCAATCTCTTTTTGTGACGATTCTGACACCCCAACTAAAGGTAGGCGCAGATTAGCAAGGCACTTACCCATAAGTGACGCTGCATATTTAACCGGAGCAGGGCTAGTCTCGCAAAACAAAACAGAGTTTAACGCAACCAACCTATCATGCAAAGTCAGCGCACTGACATAATCTTTTTTCAAACATGCTTCCTGAACTTCCGCGCAAGCTTTCGGCATTATATTGGACGCAACGGAAATACACCCCTGCCCGCCAGAAACATTAAACGCCACCGCCGTCATATCTTCACCAGATAGCAGACAAAAATCTTTCTTTAATTTTGCCCTTAGAGTATATGGTCGCGCCAGATCCCCAGTTGCATCTTTAAGACCAACAATATTAGGCAGTTCTGCCAGACGCGCAATAGTCTCGTCTTTAATATCAACAATAGTTCGCCCCGGGACATTATATAAAATAATCGGTATATCCACAGCATCATTAATTGCTTTAAAATGCTGATATAAGCCTTCCTGATTCGGCTTATTGTAATATGGAGCAACCACCAGAACGCAGTCTGCCCCCGCCTTTTTAGCGTGACGCGTGGTCATTATCGCTTCATCAGTCGAGTTTGAGCCAGTTCCAGCCATAACCGGCACTCTACCCCTCGCCACTTCCACGCATAAATCAATAACACGGTTATGCTCATCATGAGTCAGAGTCGGTGATTCACCAGTAGTTCCACAAGGGACAAGCCCATGCACCCCCTGCCCTATCTGCCATTCTACAAATTTCTGGAATGCAGCTTCGTCCACAGTGCCTTTGGCAGTAAATGGGGTAATTAATGCAGTATATACGCCTTTGAACATAATTTTAGTTGACAGTTAGTTGTTGAGGTTGTTGTTGGATAATGGTTATTAAACCTTCATAATGCAATCGTCAACAAATATGCCAACCATTTATCAGCTTAAAAGTCGCTTTCAAGCCATATTGCGCCCCATGGTTAAAAACCTTGCATTGAGTGGAGTTACAGCCAATCAAGTAACACTCTCCGCCATCGTTCTTTCTGCATTGGGCGGTTTGTATATGCTTATTGCACCAGAAGCGCGGTTACCGTGGTTATTATTATCTCCATTACTATTTATCCGCATGGCACTTAACGCTATAGATGGAATGTTAGCACGTGAATATAATATGCAATCAAAACTCGGGGCGATTCTCAATGAACTAGGAGATGTACTGTCGGATATATTTTTATATTTGCCATTTGCATTAATTATTGGGGTTGAGAGCTGGATAGTAGTTATTATCTGCTTGCTTGCAGTTATAAGTGAAATGACAGGATTAATCAGCATCCAAATTGGTGCAAACAGACGTTATGATGGACCAATGGGAAAGAGCGATCGGGCGTTTGTATTTGGCACAGTTGGTTTACTGCTAGGGTTAGGAATAATCTCAGTATTCTGGCTTAATATAATTTTTGCTATTGTAGTTTTATTATTGCTGATAACAATTTATAATCGTGCCAATAACGCCTTAAAGGAAGCAGAAAAGCGTGCCTAATTCAACAATTATCTATGCTACAGGATGCGTATGGATATTGTTGTTTATAGCCAGCATTATTGTTTTCGCACTTACCAAACACAGCCCAGAGAAGGATTACAAAGAATTAGTCCTCCGTACCAAAAGTTGGTGGGGAATGATTGCGATTTTTACCTTCGCTATACTTACCAGCCGTACAGTATCACTGTGGTTTCTTGGTTTATTAAGTTTCCTTGCACTCAAAGAATTTTTATCCATGATCCCTACTCGTCGCGCCGATAGGCGAGTGTTGTTTTGGGCATATATCACCATCCCTATTCAGTATTATTTGGCAGATCAAGAATGGTATGGAATGTTCATTATCTTCATACCAGTATATGCCTTTCTCTTTGTTCCTTTTCGTATGATTATCACTCAAAAAACCGAGGGTTTCTTAAATGCTGTTGGTAATATCCATTGGGGATTAATGCTGTGTGTGTTTGCAATTAGCCACACCGCCTATTTGCTTGTTCTACCAACGTTACCCAACCATCTATCTGGCGGTACAGGACTATTGCTTTATCTAGCCTTTCTTACACAACTAAATGATGTGGCACAATATATGTGGGGAAAATCTTTTGGAAAACATAAAATACTTCCTATCGTTAGTCCCAAAAAAACATGGGAAGGCTTGATAGGTGGGGTTTTTACTACTACCCTCACCGCTATCATCATAGCTCCCTATATAACTCCTTTTGATATACCGCACTCTCTTTTAGCTGGTTTATTGATTAGTATCGCTGGATTTATCGGTGATGTTACTATTTCCGCCATTAAAAGGGATATAGGAGTAAAAGATACGGGAGCAATAATTCCAGGACATGGTGGCATTATGGATAGAATCGACAGCCTGACTTTTACCGCACCATTATTTTTCCATTTTACTTATTATTTTTATTACTAGATCATAAAAAATATACACGATCTCATGCGTTTGCTGTTTTTTATATTGGTAAGAATAATTGTGTTAATATTGCTCGGATTGAATGTCCGCAGGGGGAAATTATTACCAACCGAAGGACCTGCAATTATTGTTGCAAATCACAATAGTCACCTAGATACACTAGTTCTCATTAGTCTTTTTCCACTTAGACAATTACACAAAATTCATCCCATAGCTGCCGCTGATTATTTTCTAAAAAACCGATTGCTGGCATGGTTCTCCACACAAATTATCGGTATCATTCCAATTTCTCGTGGTAAAGCCAGTAAGAGCTATGACCCGCTACAACCATGTTGCAATGCGCTTAATAATGGAGATATTATTATATTATTTCCAGAAGGTTCGCGCGGAGAGCCAGAACATATTTCGCAATTTAAAAAGGGAATTGCCCATATTGCTGAACGATACCCTAATATTCCTGTTACACCAGTATTTATACACGGGCTAGGTAAAGCCCTTCCCAAAGGTGATTTCGTTTTAGTCCCATTTTTTTGTGATATATTTATAGGAAATGCATTTTATTTACAAAGTGATAAACAAGAATTTATGAACTCACTTTCCAATCAATTTGAGGCTCTATCAAATGAGAAAAAATTTGCCCCTTGGGAGTGATTAATGCAGTATATACGCCTTTGAACATAATTTTAGTTGACAGTTAGTTGTTGATGGTTAAAGAAGATGTCTCGGAATTTTGATGATTTGATGATTGGATTATTAGATTATTAAGCGAAACAATGCAATTGCTTTATAACCCTTGCTTAGTCATCAAATTATCTGATAATCTGATCATCTATGTCGGGGAGTAGCGCAGTCTGCCACCTGAACGTGAGTGAAGGATAAATTATAAAACGCTACCAGACGTTTTCTGGTGGTTGTTACGTGTCGGGGAGTAGCGCAGTCTGGTAGCGCATCTGGTTTGGGACCAGAGGGTCGTAGGTTCGAATCCTATCTCCCCGACCACTCTTTATAAGAGTGTTTACCTACCATTAGTTGGAACGGATTACGCAAGGAATACTCTAGGTTTCCGCCCTTCAAAGCGAGGTTCGAAAAAACGAATCCAATCAACTGGCGTTTTTCCTCAATTTTCGAACTTTCAAAAATTTCATAAGCTGTTGATGCTATAGAAAACAAGCCTTCCACTGTGATTTTAAAGCTATCATCACCGTTTTCATGGTTCTTTGACATGATGTTAATTTCAAGCTGCCGTTCTTTAAGTGACTGCGCTTTTATGTCGTATTCATTCTTAGTAATACTCTTATCAAGGCGCATTTCTAATAAGACATTAAGTTTATCCCTTATTTCTACATATTCCTTTTGCAGGCTTTTAACTGCTTCCATGTGAAAGTCTTTTTCGGCTTCATGTCCTGATTTTAGATGCTCGGTCAGTGCTGCTATTAAATTGGCTGGCAAGTGGAATGACTTAAAAACTTCCTTAATCTGTTCTAAAATCTGGTTTTCAGGAATAAATAACCGCTTTTCTGGATTTTCGGGGTCACGGCAAATCAGATAAACAAACTTGCCTTTTTTAAGGTCACAAGTAACGCGCCTGCCAGATACCGCACATTTCAACAATCCACGAAACACAAATGGCTTTTCAGTAGTTCTAACTTGTTGGGTTCTATTATTACCTAAGCGAACTTCCTGACACTTATCAAATAACTCTTTGGTTATTAATTGTTCATATTTATGCTCGTATAGATTTCCTTTAACCTTCATTACACCATAATAAAATGGGTTTTGTAGCATCAAGTGAATCTGGCTGGATGTTATTGGTGAGTTTGTTTTTCTGTTAGTAAGACCCCACTGTTTAACTTTTCTGGCTAAATCGCCTGAAATTGAATTTGTGCCATTGGCATATTCCATAAATAACTTACGAACTAAAAACGCTCTTTCTGGGTCAAGTATGATAGAGGCTTTACCGCTATTATTGCGAACATTGAGATAACCAAGCGGTGCTGCACTTGTCCATTCGCCATTACGAACCATGTATTCCATGCTACGGCGCACATTCTCGGAAAGGTTAAGTACATAAGACTTTGCACCCATAACCGAAAAATCCCAACGCAGAATATCAGAAGAAGTTGCATTCTGGTTGATAATCATATTTTCACGGTAAAAATGCAGTTCAACCAATCCCTTTTGCCGTAACTCATCAATCATTACCGATTCTTTGAAACTACGCTGGAAGCGGTCTACGGCATCGGCAACTATAGCAATGGTTTCTTTCTGGACTTTGGCAAAATCCAACATAGCGTTAAATTCAGTTCTTTTGCCCCTTGTGGATGATTCTATAATTTCAAACACTTTGATGACTTCAAGCCCTTTACGCTCACAGTAATCAATTAAACGCTGTTTCTGTGCGGAAATGGAATGTCCATCTTCCTGCTCTTTGGTTGATACACGCGCTAATATCACGGCTTTCATAAAACTGCCTTTCTATAAATATCATTTAGTGTACGACCATCAGAAAGTTTCCATGTTATCCAGCCATTAAGGGAGTTGCCAACAATCAAACTTGCGGCGGCTGATGGACTTGGAAATAAATAATTTTCTACAAAAAAGAGAGTTCCATTTTTATCATTAACAACATTATCCTTAATCAATTTTTCTCGAATATTAACCACATTTGTTTTTGATAACGATTCGCTTAAATCCTTTGATAACTTTGCACCCGCAAATACTAAGAACCCCTCCTGAGTATATTTGCCGGATGCTTCTGCGCCACGTCCTTTAATTCTAAACAACATATCATCTGATGATTGTATCGTATTAGTATTGCCGGAAATAGTTAGAGCAGGTTGCCTAGTAGAAGTTAATGGCTGGAATATATTTAATCCTAATGTAGAAACCAACAAATCAATACTATCAAAGTTATCAAATAAATCAGCTTCTGTTGATTCTGGCGCATAAGGTTTTGTTGGTATATTGCCGTTTTCTAATAAGCACCTATTGGCATTAGTTGCTTTATTATGACAAAGCCATTCCAAGAATTTGACATGCGTTTTTGTTAAATGCTTACTGTTGGAAGTTAGGGATATAGCATAATTCCAAAAGTCCTTATTAGCATTGTGATTTAGAAGCCTTGTATAAACCACCTCGGCTTCGCCAATATATACTAGCGGTTTTGCATGTTCTTCAGATGAACCTACTAATAAATATATTCCCACCCCTTGCAATGACTCACGCGATTTAAGGTCACTTAGCTTTGCTCTTGGTATATAAGTAGCCTCTATATTCCTATTACGGATATGGGCAACCTTAACCCCTGTAGGCTCACCATCTGGAAGGAATATTTCTATGGTACGCGCTCCAGATACCATCTTATACCCCTGCCCTGTGTTCAATATGCTGGTAGGGCTTTATTTTGGCTACCTGTGCGGATATTTTCTGTCTGGCTTCCTTTGTGTCATAGAGAATCTGCAACTTTTGGAAAAATCCATCGGTAAGACCAAAAAACTTACACAAGCGCAAATCGGTATCGGCGGTTATGTCGCGTGTTCCATTGACAATGGCATTGATACGGTTAGGGGGTACGCCAATAGCCTTTGCCAGTGCGTTCTGGCTCATTCCTATTTCATCTAAAAGTTCAGTTTTTAGAATATCCCCAGGATGTGGGTTCTTTAATTTGTTTGTCATAATCACAACCTTTCAATCACTACTGCTTTCAATGATAATCAACTATTTCAACTTTCTCGACCTCGCCGTCATTCCATACAAAACAAATGCGCCATTGGTCATTAACTCTGATACTCATTTGCCCTTTCCTTTTGCCAGATAATGATTCTAAGCGATTAGCCGGAAAACGCCTTAAATCTTCTAGTTCAAGTGCTGTATCCAGCAAACTTAGCTTTTTAAGCACCCTGTCCTGAATGTCGGCAGGGAATTTTTTAGATTTCTGCACATTCCAGATTTTTTCAGTTTCTTTACAAGCAAACGAGATAATCATTTTACACCTTTACTATATCATTGTACGCTTTACGTAACAAGTACATTTTTATCTATATTCACTGCCTTCAATAAATATCCATCTTTTGTTATTTCGACCTCAAATGTTCCAAAAAATGGAATATATGTAAGCTCTTTACTACCTTTATATTCTGGAACAGAAACTTCGCTAGCAAATTTACCATTTGCCGTAATCAACTGTTTATTATTATCTTTTTTAATATTAAAGTTCCAAATAGATAGGGGTTCCATATTAATTTTAGCTGACAATTTTTTTAATTTATCCAAAACGTGGGCATGTGATGGATTACTAATAATTTGGTCTTCAATAAATATAGTTATAACTTCCCTCAGGAGATTTTTTAATCCTGCTACAGGCTGTTCAATAAGCCTATCCCAGTTTTCAACACTGTCTTCATAATTTCCAGCCCAGAAATTTTCTATTTTATCAAGCAACTCTGTCTTAGCACGCTCATAATCAGACTTGAGGTCATCAGATAAAGAGCGGTTGTGCATAATACAATTACGAGTATTTTCAATTGGAGTTAGAATTGCTTTAATAGAAAGCAAAAAATCCTTATGTGTTTCATTTTGAACGCCTCTATCCAAAATAATGTTTCTGAATTGTTCAAAAGTTTCTGTTTCTGTCAGTAAATTAGTAACATCTTGTTCGCTTAATTTCTTATTATCAAGCAGGTTGGTATAATGTGAAAAAAGCAGATAGAAGAATTCATTGCTATAATTATTACTATGTTCATTAGCTCGCTTGTCAATGTATTTAGCCAGGGTCTTATCCTGGTATAGTGGCGTTATGTTTGTATATTGCAGCAAATTATGAGGGTTTTCTGGAAATCTATTCAGAAATATATAAGTTAGAACCTCACGCAAACTCATTTCTATAGTGAAGATTTCCTGATATATAGTTTCATGTTGTTTATATAAAATAGGGTCATAAAATTTTACAACAGCTTCAATTTGCTCTACCGCCTGCAATGCTTTCAATATGTCTGGAATTACAATTTTATTTTCACCAAAGTTTTCAGCAATTAGGCTTACACGAACAAGTATTTGTTTATTTGGCAACCAGTCACAACTTTCTAAATCTACCATATCGAGTAATTGTTCATTAGAAAGCTCTTCTATTGAACTATACACCTGGCTGATGGTATCGTGAATTAGCCATTGCGAATTGTTCTTTTTTACTACTAAAATCTACTCCTGTAGATATAGGAAAACCACCCCTTTTACGCCATGTTCCAGACATATTGTCACGACAAGAAAAAGGCAAAGTGCTTTCAAAAACACTTTTATGATTTAGGAAAGCCCAGAAAGACTTGGCATAATTGCCTTTTAATGAATCAAAATTTTCTAAAAAATCTATGTTGCAATATCGGCTTTCATCCAAAAGAAGTTTTACTCCTGTATCATAAGAAAGGGCGAAAATATCCTGAAAGTCAGTATCTATATTTGCCCTTGCCTTATCTGGTAATTGCTGGATAGCATCAAACAAAGGTGCAATATTTGTTGGTCTTATTTCATTAAAATCAATGTCGCTTAATAATCCATCACGCTTAAAATACTCTGCCAACATATCGTTGGGTACTGCTCGTAAGAAGCCCTTGAGTGCATAGTGCCGCATAATACTACTTTCAATAAATACATCTTTCCAACCTCTAATGAGAACTAACGGCACTGCCTGCGCCAAGTACAATATATAGTATTTTTGCGGACTATTCAATACCACATCAGGTAATTTCTTATAGCAATCAATGACTATGTAAAGTTGTACACATATAAAACTCTCAACATTGATAAATGCAGCTATTTTTAGCGGTCGTGGGTTCGAATCCGTACACAGGATTCATATTACAGTACTATGCCGCCTTTGAAAACTTGGGCATATAGCTTGATAGTTTGATAATTTCCGCATAATGTTGGGTTCGAAGTGTATCAACTACTTTCGACCATATTCTTCAAGGTTCATACCGTGGACGCAGGTTACGCATTAAGGCATTTGGACGTATGCCCTCACCCCCAAATACACCTGACTAACGAATATCATTTAACAAAACTGAAATAGCAATTTGCCACCAGCGTTTTTGCATGGTAAAAATAGGAATGCCTTCCAGTAGACATTCTAACTCGTTCAGTACTGTCCTCAAGACAATTATGGTGGTTTCCGGACCTACCTTGGTCTTGCTTTCATTATATGTTCTGCTCGGAGAGCTTGATTTCAGCTACTTTATATATGGCTATGTAGCTGTTATGGTTACATCGGCAATATTTGTTATACCTTTTCTCTCCAATATTTCAGCTCTCACGGAATATGTAAATGATCTCGCGCAGGACAAACGTGTTTCCGCGCCTGATTTGAGTTTTCTCAGTAATGTCGGGCAACTTTCTGGCGCACTGGGCAGGTTACAGAGCTCCTGGGAAGACAAGCGTCATGAGATGGAAACTGTTATCACCGAGCGTGAAATTCTGGTGGATACACTGCCGGACATTCTGATCATGACCAATGATGACAAAGACATTGTCCGCACCAATCGCGCAGCACGCAACATTTTCGGGCAGAATCTGGCGCATAGGCCGCTGCGTGACATTATTCCTAATGACAAATTGCTGAATTCCATAACCACTGTGGTTGAAGACCTGCACGGGCAAGAGATTGAATTTCACCTGCCGGAGCCATTGCCGCGTGATTTTCAGGCGATTATAGAGCGTTTCCCGATTCCATCAGAAGGCGGCATAACAATTATCATTACCATGACCGATATTACCCAACAGAAGCGCGTACAGCGGATGCGGGCGGATTTCGTGGCCAATGCCAGCCATGAAATACGTACGCCGCTTGCCAGCATTATTGGCTTTATCGAAACTCTGCGTGGTCCTGCTAAGGATGACGCAAAAGCCCGCGACGAATTCCTGCGGGTTATGGGTGATCAGGCGGAGAGAATGTCCAAGCTCGTGAATGATTTGCTGTCACTCTCAAAAATCGAAATGAACGCGCACAGCACACCGATTTCCAGAGTTGATTTCCTGAAGATTGTACGTACGGAAAAACAGCATTTTGAATGGGCATGCAAACAGAAAAATATAACGCTGAAAGTCAAAGTAAATGATAATCTCCCGGCGACTAAGGGCGATGATGATGAGCTGGCGCAGGTAGTGCGCAATCTGCTTGGCAATGCTATAAAATACAGTAATCCGGATACTGAAATTGTAGTGACGGTAAAACTAACTTCCAATATGCCGGATGACCCGAACTTCCGCAATCTGAAACGGGCGATTTGTTTTTCGGTGCAGGATCATGGCGAAGGTATCGCGAAAGAGCATATCCCACGCCTCACCGAGCGTTTTTACCGGGTGGATACGGCGCGAACCAGAACAGTCGGCGGCACAGGTCTTGGTCTTGCCATAGTAAAGCACGTGCTGAACCGCCATCACGGCGCACTGGTTATTGAAAGCAATATTGGCGAGGGTAGCACTTTCTCAGTTTATCTGCCGGTATATGAAGATATTACCCAGATACAATTTGAGAAAAAAGAATGATGATTCACACTTAACGCTATCCCGATTTGCCAGCCCCAAATAAATTACTGTTAATTCTTTATTATTTAGTATTATTTACTTGCAGTAACAACATAGTTAGTTTAACAGAGCAATGGCAATTAACTAATGTTTAATAAGAATATTTATAAATGACGCGCTATAAACTAACTATTGAATATGATGGAAGACCATATGCCGGATGGCAGCGGCAATCAGACCAACCAACTGTACAGGAAGCATTAATTAACGCAATTTTTCTTTTTTCAGGAAAAAAAGTCGATGTTATCGGTGCCGGAAGAACAGATGCAGGTGTACATGCATCCGGTCAGGTCGCACATATTGATCTTGATATGGAAACTGACAGTTATAGAGTTATGCAAGGCATAAATTATTATCTATTCAATCCACCGCCTGATTCTACCTATCCTGAAAACCGCATAGCTGTTTTAGATAGCGAGTGCGTGATTGATGAATTCAACGCCCGCTTTTCAGCTATAAGGCGGCATTATATATACCGTATAATTAACCGCAGGGCGCGTCTGGGGCTGGATGCTGGAAAGGCATGGCATGTAATTGAAGAATTAGATGAAAAAGCGATGCAGGATGCTGCGAATATACTCATAGGTCATCATGATTTCAGCACTTTCCGTGATACTCGCTGCCAGTCAAAATCACCGGAAAAGACGCTGGAAAAACTTAATATCACTCGCCGTGGCACCGAAATACACATAGTCGCTTCCGCACCATCCTTCCTTCACCACCAGATACGTAACATGGTGGGAACTCTGAGCTTGGTTGGCAAAGAAAAATGGGGAGTGGAGAATGTAAAAGAGGCTCTGGAAGCAAAGGATCGCCGCGCTGGTGGCCCCACCGCCCCACCGGACGGGTTATATTTCACCGGCGTGGATTATTAAAAATAGTGATTAGTGACTGGTGGCTAGTGACTAGCAAAACACTGTCATACCAGCGCAGGCTGGTATCCATGCTTAACCATAAGCGATGTAATTAATGTTCAGTTAGCTTACGCTCTTTGGCAGAATAACATCACACTCTGAACTCCTATCAACCATACCTTCCGGTAATATAATCCTGCGTCTGCTGATGTTCCGGCGAAGTGAATATTTTGCTGGTTGCGCCGGATTCCACAATCTTTCCCATATGGAAGAAGCAGGTTTTCTTGGAAACTCGCGCTGCCTGCTGCATTGAATGGGTAACAATCACAATGGTGAAATGTTCTTTAAGCTCGTCAATCAACTCTTCAATTCTCGCAGTGGCAATCGGGTCAAGGGCGGAGCAAGGCTCATCCATCAATATTATTTCCGGATTAACGGCAATAGTACGTGCTATACAAAGTCTCTGCTGCTGCCCGCCGGAAAGACTTGTTCCCGAATCATGCAGCCGATCTTTCACTTCCTCAAAAAGTCCGGCACGACGCAGGCTATTTTCCACCAGCGCGTCAAGCTCACCTTTATTCTTTGTCATATTATGGATGCGTGGGCCATACGCCACATTATCATAAATGGATTTTGGAAAAGGGTTAGGTTTTTGAAAAACCATGCCAACCCATGAGCGCAGCTGCACCACATCCTGCTCACGCGAGTTTATATCACGCTCTTCCACCATTATTTCGCCTTCAACCCGACAACCGTCAATAGTGTCATTCATCCGGTTAATGCAGCGCAGGAAGGTCGATTTACCACAGCCGGACGGGCCAATCAACGCGGTCACGCTATTTGCCGGCATATCAATATTAATGCCAAACAACGCCTGCTTCGCACCGTAAAATACATTGAGATCTTTTGTTCTTATCTTGCTTGTCATATTCCTACCACCGCACCTCAAATTTCTTCCGAAGTATAATTGCCAGCATATTCATGGCGATAAGTAGCACGAGTAAAACCAAAATACCAGCGGCGGTTTTTTCGGCAAATCCCGCTTCCGGACTTCCCGCCCACAGGTAAATCTGCACGGGCATAACTGTTGCTGGCGAGGTAAAACCGGAAGGAATATCGGCAATAAACGCCACCATCCCAATCATCAACAACGGCGCGGTTTCGCCAATGGCGCGTGCCATCCCTAAAATAGTTCCGGTCATAATCCCCGGCATGGCAAGCGGCAGAGTATGATGCCACACCATCTGAATCGGCGTTGCACCAAGCGCGCGGGCAGCATCACGTATCGAACCAGGAATAGCCTTCAAAGACGTACGGGTGGTAATTATAATCACCGGTAGAATCATAAGAGCCAATGTCATCCCGCCAACCAGCGAAGCACTGCGTGGTAATCCCATAGTATTTATGTATATCACCAGCCCCAGAAGCCCGAACACAATGGAAGGAACAGCAGCCAGATTGTTGATATTAATCTCAATAAAATCCACCAACCGGTTTTTCTTAGCAAATTCTTCAAGGAATACAGCAGTCGCCACACCAAACGGAAAAACCACCAACAGGCAGATAATAAGCGTAAAAAATGAACCAACCATAGCACCAAGAAAACCTGCGCTTTCCGGATTGCGTGAATCACCTTTTGAAAAGAAACCGCTATTAAAAACCTTCCTGATTACTTTATCTTCATTCAAAGCTTTTAACCAACGAATTTGATTATCATTAAGATTTCTATCACCTTCCGGAGTATTTTCAGAAATCCCACCCTTAAAAAACAAGTCGGCACTGCTGGAAAGAGGCAGCCATATTTCCTTTTTTACTTCTTTATCAAACAAAGAATTATCCGCATCCACCATCTTTTTTAACTCAAGGCTGGCGTTATTCGCAAGCAATGCATACAAATCTTTCAAATCATCTTTTGTATTAACATCAACAAATATATTCTTTAAAGCGAACCGTACCAATGGCATATAGCGGGAAGGAGTAAGCTCATCAATCTTCTCATCTTCCTTTAAACCTATATCAGATTTATTAAAAGTTACCGGTATTCTTACCTGATACTTAATAAAACCGGATGCTCCACTCTGCACAAGGCTGCCTATCAGCAAAAACAGCATGAACACCGCCACAATAAGCGCGGCAAGTCCATAACACCGGAAACGCGCCTCACGACGCAAACGCTTTTTATGCCATGCCTCTTTATTCATCTTACACCGGGTTTTTCATTAGAGATTGCAGAGACTATAAATGGCTGGATATTTATTATTTCATCATGAAGCCGTTGTTTCGCATGCCATAAATCATAACCTCGTTGTTTGTTCAGCCATAGCTCAGCGGAAGTCGAAAATGCCATCCCCAAACGAACCGCCATTTCCGCAGTAATAGAGGTGTGTCCGTTAATCAACCGCGAAACAGATTTACGTTCTACACCCATACGTTCAGATACTTCCTTTATAGTAAGACCAAGCGGTTCAATATATAAAGTCAGTAAAGATTCACCAGGATGTGGAGGGTTATACATTTCCCCATCGGTATCAATATCATTTTTCTTTTTCATAATTCACTCCTCAGTGGTAATCTACATAGTCCACTATACTTACATTTGCATTTTCAAATTTAAAAGTTATCCGCCAATTTCCATTCACTTTCAATGCCCACAATCCTTTTTTGCTACCTTTCAACTGGTGTAATCCGGAATTAGGAAAATTTATATCTCCAATATTTGTAGCAGTGTTTAGATGTTCCAATATAATCCTTAATTTTGCAGAATGCTTCACTTGGATACCAGATTTTGAACCAGTCTTAAAAAATCTTTCCAATCCCATATGTGAAAACGATACTATCATTGCAAATGTACCATTAAAAGGTACATCAGGCAAATGCTTTTTGCATTTTTATATATTTTATTACAGAACAACACGAGACCCATGGGTATGCAAAGTATAATCAAGAATTTTCTAATCATAACGTTCTCTATATTTTTTTACTATTTTAAGGGCAACAACATTGAGAAAGAATGTCACGCAAAACAAGGTAAGACCGAGAGCAAAAGCCGCCATTGTTTTAGGGCTATCGAACTCCTGATCCCCAACCAGCAGTGACACAATCTGTACGGTAACAGTCGTAACCGCGTCCAGCGGGTTAAAGGTCAGGTTTGCCGACATCCCTGCCGCCATCACCACGATCATAGTTTCCCCAATCGCCCGCGAAATAGCGAGCAGAATTGCCCCGGCAATGCCCGGCAGAGCAGCCGGAAGTATGATATTTTTTATGGTTTCTGATTTAGTTGCGCCCAGTGCGTAAGCTCCGTCCCGCAAAGACCGCGGCACTGCTGTAATAATATCGTCAGAGAGTGAAGAAATAAACGGAATAATCATAACCCCCATAACCAGACCCGCAGCCATCGCGCTTTCTGACGCGACATCAAGACCAATATCTACTCCCATATTCCGCAGCCACGGTGCAACAAAAATAATGGCAAAATAGCCATACACCACCGTGGGGATACCAGCTAATATTTCCAGTGCCGGTTTAAATAAATTACGTGTGCTTTGCCGAGCATATTCAGATAAATAAATCGCGGAAAATAACCCCACAGGAATAGCAACCAACATAGCAACAAAGGTAATAAGAAAAGTGCCAATGAATAATGGCACCGCCCCGAAAGCTCCGCTGCTACCAGCCTGATCCGGGCGCAACGCCATTTGCGGACTCCATTGCAAACCAAAAAGAAAATCCGTAAGCGGTACAATATTAAAAAAACGGATAGCTTCCAATAAAACTGAAAACACAATGGCAATAGCTATAATAATGGATGTCGCCGCCGCCATCCATAAAGCTATATAAACCAACTTCTCAAGCTTCCTTGACAGGCCTGATACAGGTCTATCTTTAAGCGATTTTACAATCGTCGCGTTCATAGGGGTGCTTATACCATCTGCCGCAACTATCACAATGTTTTTTTCTCGGATAATGGCAGATACTGCTATTATTTTTTGTTACCATCTCTATAACGCGATTATGCTAAAGTAACTTTAGAGCCGTCCCCAGTTTTTAAAGTTCTTGTCTCTTTTTGATAATTCTGGTGTGGCTTTTTGTATAGAATCTTCTAGTAATTTGGCGGGCTCATTATTAGATTCATGAGCAACTTTTTCTTTCTTTTGCCAGTTTGCTATATGTTTTTTATCTCTTGTAGTAAATTTCCTAACATACTCAATTTTTTCTGACTCCGTATTTTCCTTTGATAACTCAACCTCTGATTTTTTATTAATCTCAGACAATGTTCTTTTTACATTGTTAAATATAGTTATTAGGATATCTCTACCAATTTTACTGATACGTTCATTATCATCCATAGTAAAAAAATCACACAGAGCTTCTCTTACACCATCCGAAGAAATAAATTTTTCAGATATAATTCCTAATTCATGAGCCTGAGTATTAAATTTATTTACAATTATTTTTTCATCCTTGGAAAATTTATTAGGAATTTTCCCATCCAGAGCAAGAAATGCCAAATATTCTATAGCCTTTTGAAAATTTTCAGGGTTCTGCATCTCTACAAACTGTAGAGCCTGCGCATGTACTGATGATTTAAAAATATCAGGCCAATCATTTTCGTTGCTTTGTTTCATAATTTTAGTGAATAATCCTCTCGCATCTATTTAAAAAATTGATACTTTCTGCTCATATCATCTTTGACGAGAACGCTCTATTCGATCTTTAACCTCTTCATATAACCTTGTGCCAATATTATCTTCACGATCTTTAATCATAAACATACTGTTATCATTATAGCTTCCCTTAAACTCGGTACCGCTTAATAATAAATCCTTTAGTGCATCCTTTGTTTCTTGAGACGCATAACCTTTAGTAATCAAGCCTAAACGTTCGGCTTTTTCGGTTAGAGCTGCCACTAAATCATTATCGGTACTTACAATGCCTTTGTAAATCTTACCACTTATGGAAATTGATGCTAATAATCTTATTGCTGGAACAATCAAGCTGCCTTCTTTATTAACAAATAACAAAGCTTTTGCTTTAATCATTTCTTTAGATATCGCGGACTCTCTAGCATCATCAAGCGAATATGGTTTATCTTGCCCTGAATTTTGTTCCGCAACGTTGTCTAATACTGCACTTTTACCATGTTCTTGTTCCATAATTTCTTCCATTCTTTTTCGATTATTTAGTAATTAGTCGATTTTCTTATAAAAATATCCAAATAACCATTAATAAAATAAAAAAACTAACGAGAAGCACTAACAGCAGATCCTCGTATTTCTCGCGACTGCCTGGCAATAGTGTCAAAAATATCTTGTCCCATTGTTCCAGCACCAGGATTCTCGTATGTTAAAAACGGATTAAGAGTTGTGTTATTTAAAAGAAGATCAGATAATCTTATACTAGTTTCTTTTGATACAACTCCTCTTACAGTTAACTTAATATCATCTGCCTTTATACGTAATTTTTTTACTATTTCTGGACTTCCGATCAAACGGGCAGTATCGTCTTTAACTTCTCCATCCAATGCAAGCAAAGATACAAATCTCACCGCAGCTGGACTGATTTTACCTTCATCGTTCCGTATAAATGATGTAAGTTTTCTCTCCAGATGTTTAATTTCTGCAATAGCTGCGCCATGCTTTGCCATATATTACCTATAATAATTAAGTTAAAATAAATTAATAGTCAGCAGACTAACATTAAAATAACAACAAAACAAATGACAATTTGATGAAAACTGCATCTATAGCTGCTTCTTCCAGCAGTTTTTCAATAATTTTTTAGAAAATCCTTGCACTCTTAATTGAGTTAAGTTTTGTCTGGACATAGTTAAATTGTTGTTTACCTACGCCTTCATATGGAAAAGAATTTATTGCGTCGCTAAATAGAAATGTTTTTAAATGTCCCCGCATTTTTTTTGATATATAGCCTTTAGTAATAATTTTGAACTGCTTTGCTCTTTCATTTAGCTCATCAACAAGCTTAGTATTTGCAATTGCAATATCCTTACTTGTTTTTATTACATTTCCATTATGTTTAACATCGGTAACATCTGTTCCTACGACCTCTGATACAACATTACCAGTAATAGATAAACTTGCCAGATACCTAATTGCTGCCGGAGAAACACCATGTTTGGTGGTAACAAATCGTAACAATGTGTCGTTCATTGCCTGATTATAGTAATCATCACCCGTCTCTGCGGTAACTGCAACACCCGAACTTTTCTTTAATTTTAGCTGTGCGCTCACCAAATCAAATAAACCTTCAATCGTTTTTTTTGTCTCATCATTTTCTTCTTTAGCTATTGAAAGATTGGTTTTATCTAAAAAGAAATTATGCAAATATTTTTGCATTAATTTTGAAACCTTACCAATCACTTCATCATCATTCGAAGTAAAACCATAGGAAAGAGCAGATTTCTTCTTTAGCCAGTCGTCTATTGTTACTAATCCATTTTCTTTTGCTTGATGTTCATCACCACGTATTTCAAATTTATTATCCGTATCTTGCAGGGCTATATAAGATAAATACCTAATACCATCGACAAAAATTCCCTCCTCTTTTGCCTTACTGATAAAGCTCATTATTTGCTCATGCGCTATTTTCGGCATTGAGTATTCAAAATTTTCCATTTTTATCCTTTATTTGATTAACAAGTATTAGCTACGCTTACTGTATTCCTCGTTGTTGATTTCTTTTCAATCTATCTTCAACTCTTTCGAGTGTTTCCAATAACCTCTTATCAACAGATTCTGAAATGGTTTCTATTAACTTATCACCTGTAAAATATTGTTTTAAAGCTTCCTGTGTACCAGGGGTAATAGTCTTTTTAGAGCTAAAATAACCTGTTTTAGTAATAAACCCTATTGAACTAGCACAATCATCCAGACTTTTAAAAAGCCTGGTACTGCAATCAGATTTCGGATTTCCTGAATCCTTTAAATCACCTATATCTACTGTTCCTTTTATCGCTAAAACAGCTAGATATTCATCCATTTTATGGTAAGCAATATCATTACGACTACCCACATTCATATAATAACGGACATTACTGGCAGCTTTATGTACCAAACGTACTTTGTTTACCTCGATGAGATGTTGTTCCAGTTTATCATAATCTTCCTGAGAAATGGGTGATTTTCCAGCATTATCTTTATCATGACTGGACAACAAAAAATTTCTTATATCTTTTTTTGTTGGTTCTGAAACTTCCGTGTACTTATATATTTCTAATCCGTATTCTTCGGGAGACTCACTTACTTGATTAAGATATTCCATATCAGCTTTACTTAAATTATCCCGCCTAACACCCCGCATGGTTACCAAACGCGACAAGTAATCAAGAGCATCACTCTTGGATGTAAATCCGACATCACAAGCAAATTGATGTAATTGCTCAAATTTTTCTCTACTGCAATCCTTTATATCACCATATTCCACAATTCCCTTAATTGATAACACCGCCAGATAATCAATCGCTTCTTTTTGATCAATTTTTGCGTCACGGGCTTTAAAAAAGAAACTTTCCGCATTTTTGCTGATTAATTCAGAAAATCTAGATGCCATACACCAAAAACCAAGTTCTGAGGTTAAAATAAATTAATAGATGGCAGACTAGCATTAAAAGGATAACAAAACAAATTACAATTTGATGACACATGTTAATAATTTGTTTTATTTTAATAATAATTTAGATATTTATGCGCTAACCTATACTGCTACTTTTTCTATTTTTTTGCTCGAAGTGATCCTTAATTTCATTGAATAATAACAGCATTTCTGGATTTTTAGAGTTAATGAAGAAATCACATAATTTTTCCCGCATAGCATTGGAAGCAATACCATCTTTTGTAACTAACCCTAACGCATGTGCATCTTTATTAAATTCGTCTACAAGATTTTTTTTATTACCATCTGGAAATCTTCCTTGAATAGCAATAACAGCAAGATAAGTTAAAGCTTCATATTGCAGGCTGATTTCTCTTTCTAAATCCACTGTATCAGACTGAACCATAGCAAAGGAGTGTACCTTTCTCTCAAATGTACTTGATTCAAATTTTTCTGACTTGGATAATCTGGAATTCATTTCCTCAAGATAACCATCTATAATAAGAGGATGCATTTTTGATATTTTATGCACCTTCTCCTTATCTGCAAAAAATTCCTTTAACGCACTTTGCGTACTCTTAGACACAGTTCCATCACTGGCTACAATCCCTAGTTCAATAGCATCATTTTTGAATTTTTCAGCGAAATCATTATTATTTAATACATAATCTACAGTCTTACCGGTGATCGCAATGGCAGACAAATATAGTAATGCGTTAAACTTTCCAATTTTACGCCCATTCTATTTTGAAGTGCAACGGTTAAAAATTTCCTGAGGTGTTTTCCA